>Ga0070765_100000072_pt1 | contig 65852 bp, 59 predicted proteins | sample HubBroMetageWFT5_FD_71516 | JGI IMG/M metagenome (GOLD analysis project Ga0070765, IMG submission 71516) | Warmed and freeze-thawed soil microbial communities from the Hubbard Brook experimental Forest, New Hampshire - Hubbard Brook CCASE Soil... | ecosystem: Environmental > Terrestrial > Soil...
CGAGTTCACGTAACGCACGTACCACAACGTGTGCTCTTCGTCGAAGTGCAGCTCGACATCTTTGTACTGCCGCTCTTTCTGCAGTTTCTTCAGTTCTTTTTCCAGCCGCTCGATCTTCTTCGGCGGCGTTTTCTTGTCGCCTTCGAAATCGGCGCGTTTGGCCAGATCCAGCTTCGGCAGCAGCTCGGTCACCTTTTCATCGCGCAGCCGCTTGTCGACTTTTTCGAACAACTTAAGATATTCATCCAGCACCGTGATGAATTTGGCCAGAGCCGAGCCCTCCAACTTTGCCGCTCCCTCGCCGTAGCGCACACTCAGGCCCTCGGAGGCGCGCTTCACCATGACCTTCACGTATTCCTTGTCGTCCTTGATGTACTGCAGCGACTTGCCCTTCTTGATCGAGTACAGCGGCGGCTGCGCAATGTACACGTTGCCGCGCTTGATCAGCTCCACCATGTGGCGGAAGAAGAAGGTCAGCAGCAGGGTGCGGATATGGCTTCCATCCACGTCGGCGTCGGTCATCAGGATGATCTTGCCGTAGCGCACTTTGCTGGCGTCGAAGTCTTCCTTGGAAATGCCGGTGCCCAGCGCCGTGATCATGGCGCGGATTTCCTCGTGGGCCAGCATCTTGTCATAGCGCGCTTTTTCGACGTTGAGAATCTTGCCTTTCAGCGGCAGGATGGCCTGGAAGCGCCGGTCGCGGCCTTGTTTCGCCGTGCCGCCGGCGGATTCGCCTTCTACCAGGAACAACTCGCAGCGTTCCGGCTGGCGTTCGGAGCAGTCGGCCAGCTTGCCAGGTAGCCCGCCGCCATCGAGCGCGCCTTTGCGGCGGGTGAGGTCGCGGGCTTTGCGCGCGGCTTCTCGAGCGCGTGCCGCTTCGATGGCCTTGTTGATGATTTTGCGCCCCACCGGTGGATTCTGCTCCAGATACGCGCCCAAGCGCTCGTTCACGAACGCCTGCACGATTCCCGCGATATCGGAATTCAGTTTGCCTTTGGTCTGGCCTTCGAACTGCGGTTGCGACAGCTTTACGCTGATTACAGCTACCAGGCCTTCGCGGACATCGTCTCCGGTGAGGTTTTCTTTTACATCTTTGAACAGGCCCATCTGCTGGCCGGCGTAGTTGATGGTCCGGGTCAGCGAGGTGCGGAAGCCGGAAAGGTGCGAGCCGCCATCGACAGTATTGATGTTGTTCGCGAAACTGAAAACCGTCTCCGAATATCCGTCGTTGTACTGGAGCCCGATCTCCATCACCACGCCGTCGCGCTCGGCTTCCATGTAGATGGGCTTGTCGTGCAGCGTCTGCTTGCCGCGGTTCAGGTGTTTGATGAATTCCGCTATGCCGCCGGTGTACTTGAAGTCGGTGGTCTTGGGTTCGCCAGTCTTGGGATCGGTGGTGCGCTCGTCGGTGAGGGTAATCAGCAATCCCTTGTTCAGAAATGCCAGTTCCCGCAGGCGCTGCGCCAGCGTGTCATAGTTAAATTCGGTGGCGGTGAATATTCCCTTATCAGGGACAAAGTGAACCTTGGTCCCGCGCTTCTTGCTGGCGCCCGCTTTCTTCAGTTTGCTGGTGGGTTCGCCTTTGGAATAGGTCTGTTCCCAGGTGAAACCATCGCGCCAGATTTCCAGTTCGAGTTCTTCGCTAAGAGCGTTTACGCAGGAAACACCGACGCCGTGCAGACCGCCGGAGACTTTGTATGAGGAAGCATCGAACTTTCCGCCAGCGTGCAACGTGGTCATGACGACTTGTGCGGCGGGAACCTTTTCGCCATCAATGTCCATCGCATCCACGGGAATGCCGCGGCCGTTGTCGATGACAGTGATGGAATTGTCCAGATGTATGGTGACTTCGATTTTGTCGGCGTGACCGGCGAGCGCTTCGTCGACCGAGTTGTCGACTACTTCGTAGACCAGGTGATGCAATCCCAACTCACCCGTCGATCCGATGTACATCGCCGGGCGTTTGCGCACCGCTTCCATTCCGCCCAACACTTTGATGGAGTCGGCGGTGTAATCGCCGTTGCCTCCATTACTGCTGGCAGCTTTTTTGTCTTTCACTTCGACGGCTGCGGGGATGCCTTTCGTTGCCATTTTGCTCCTGGAGAATTGCCCGATCGTGAGCTCAGGCCGGGAGCGTTTTTCCAGTGCCTCAGGGGTGAGGCAAATTACTGAAATAACTAGCACTTACGGCTCTGAATATTGATATCAATTCTATCATATTTCGAGGGATTTTTCAGCCCGGAATCGGAGCGGTAAACCCTGATTTTGGTGCCATTTAGGGACCTGGGTCGGAGGGATGATTTGGGGCCTGGGTGTGAGGGTCTATTTCGAGAGTAGAAACCTGCTTTCAGCTGCCGGCTATCAGCTTTCAACGTGCGAAAAGCGGGTAGAACTGAGGACTGACAGCTGATGGCTGATAGCCTACTTGTGTCGGGCCGGCGCGAGTTTCTTGCCGAAACTCAGACCGTCTAAAAGCCCGGCCACTTCTTGGTCGCTGCTGCCGATAAACGTGAATGACACCACGTAGCCTTTCGCCAGCCAGGCCAGGGTGCTCTGGCAGAGGCTGGCGCCACCGGCAAACTGCTTGACGAAATCGCGGCGCACGATGGGCTTTCCATCCACTGGGAACTCGTAGGGTTCGTTGACCGCCGTCAACCCCTTGGCCTTCGTGATTTCTTCGAGCGGACCGAAGTACTGGGCTGCGCTCTTCAGTCCGGGATAGGACGCCGCGCTTTCGGCAGCGATCACAACGCCTGAATTCACGCCTTCGCCGTTAGCCTCCGGAGGCCGCTCAAACACACCCAGCAGCACAGCTTCTTTTGCCGGATCAGTCGAGGCCTCGCGCATCTCGGGCGTGCGGTCTACCCATCCGTAGGGCGGCTTGTAGGTGAATCCGAAGGAAGGGTTGCGATAGACGCCGTTGGAGAGTTCGCCGGGTTCGAGTGTGGTGGCCTTCGGCGGTTGAGGCTGTTGCGTGGTCTGGGCACCGAGACCGCAGGTCAGAAGCACAGCGAGGGCGAGGATGGTTGCGGAGCGGGTCATCAGGCCAGTCTACAAGACGCGCTTGTTGTCACGCAGCTTTGCCCATCACTGGCTGCGCGCAAAACGCGCAACGCTTGGCCTCGAGGGGAATCTCGCTCAGGCATTCGGGGCACTTCTTGGTGGTGGGATCGGCCGGGGCTGGGGCCTTGCGCATGCGTGCTACGAGAGCATTGATCGGCGTCACTACGAAGAAATATACCGCTGCGGCGATCAGCACGAACGAAACCACGGCGTTGATGAAGTCGCCCACCGGAAAAACCGATCCGTTAATGGTGAACTTGATGGCGGAGAAATCGGGCTTGCCTACCAGGGCAGCAATCAGCGGCGTCAGCAGGTCTTTGGTCAGCGCGGTCACTACCGCCCCAAACGCCGCCCCTATCACGACGCCGACCGCCAAATCCACCACATTGCCGCGAAGCACGAATTGCTTGAATCCGCTGAGCATGGGAGAGCCTCCTGAGTTGCAGGCCAATGTACGGCGGGAAGGGCGAGAAGGTCAAGGAAGTTTAAAGGCTTCGGGAGACTATCAAAATCCGCGACGAGAGCACCGCAAGGGCGCGGCTTCGAGCCGCGCTGTCATATCATTGTTGAAGTGACGGCACGGCTGGAAGCCGTGCCCTTTCAAAACTTCGAGGCCTGGTTCTGCCTGAGGACAGCCGATTCCTCAAATCCTCATCGGCATCACAATATACCGGTACTTGTACTCTTCGCCCTCAGCCGGCCGCATCTGGCCGGCGGACTGGGAGTCTTTGAACTCTAGTTTGATCTCGCCGCCGCCGGTGGCCTTTAGGAAGTCGAGCAGGTATTGGGCGTTGAAGCCGATGGCCAGCAGCTCTCCCTGATAGTCGATCTCGATGGTGTCTTCGGACTCGCCCATTTCGCTGGACGACGCCGAGAGCTTTAGTTCGCCCTTTTCCAGGCGCATGCGCACTGCACGCGAGCGCTCGTCGGCGAATTGCGCTACGCGGGAGATGGCCTGGCTGAGCTCGTCCCCGTGGACAGCGATCGACTTGGTGTTGTCTTTCGGCAGCACCGCTTCAAAGTTGGGGAACTGGCCGGTGAGCTGGCGGGAAGTCAGCAGGCGGTTGCCGATGCGGAAGTACAGCGTCGATTCATCTTTGGCGAAATCGATTTCCTCGGCGTCGGTTGAATCGAGCAGGGACTTCAGTTCGTCCATGGCTTTCTTGGGGACCAGCGTCTTCATTTCGCCCGAGACGCCTTCAAACTTCGTGGCCGGACGCTCGATGTGCGACAGCCGATGCCCGTCCGTGGCCACCATGGTGATCGATTCGGGCTTCAGCACCATCAGCGCGCCGTTCAGGGTGTAACGCGATTCTTCGCTGGCAATGGCGAATCCAGTCTTGGCGATCATGCTGCGCAGAACCTGCGAAGGAATCTTCACAACACCGGCTGTCGGAAACGTTGGCAGGCTGGGGAAGTTCGACTTCGCCATTCCTACCATTTTTGTGTTGGACCGTCCGCAACGAATGCTGACCCAGTGATTCTCCAGCAGCTTGATGGTGATATCGGCGTCGGGAAGCAGTTTTACATAGTCGTGCAGTTTGCGGGCGGGGATAGTGCAGGAGCCTTCTTTTTTCACTTTTACCGCGCAGGAAGTCCGTAGGCTCAGATCAAGATCGGTGGCGGTCAGCGACAACTTGTCGCCCGCGGCTTCGAAAAGATAATTTGAGAGGATTGGAATCGTGGTCTTGCGCTCCACCACTCCCTGAGTCGCCGTCAACTCACGCAAGAGTTCAAACTTGCTGACCGTAATCTCCATGGTGGTGGTCTCCACAGCGGACGCAATGGCTTCTACCGGCATATCATGAGCCCCCCGGCTAGTGGCGCTACTTTGAATACTTCCCTTATATCAAAATAAAAAGCTATACAACAGCAGTAACAGTAGGCGATAGGGAAAAGTGGAAATTCCGCTCAACTACCGTCCCATTATGAGCTTCCAATGGCTCCCCTCATGTCCAAACTCAGGACGGGACTCGGCTGGCCCGGCATCAAATCCTGGTCTGGGAAAGCAGTAGTTCCGGCCCATACACAGCTTCCACACCAAGTTCACAGGTTGGCTGGAGAAGACACCTGCGAGAAGTGGAAATCGATGCGGAAACCGCGATTATCCGCCCAACTGCTCAGTAAGCTTATTGAGCAGCCTGTTTAAATCCTTGTCCGTCTTGCGTACATTGTCGATCTTCTCTACCGAGTGCAGGACGGTGGTATGGTGCTTGCCGCCAAACTGCCGTCCGATTTCCGGTAGGGAAGCCTCCGTCATATGCTTGGCCAGATACATGGCAATCTGACGCGGGTAGACAATGGCCCGTGAGTTGTTCTTGGCCTTGATTTCCACCAAGCGTAGCCCGAACTGCTCGGCCACTGCTTTCTGAATGGACTCAATCGTGACCTTGCGGGCCTGAGAATCGATGAAGTTCTTCAATACCTGCTGGGTGTAGGGGAGGGTAATTTCGGCGCCGATCAAGGAAGAATGGGCCACCAGACGAATCAGCGCTCCCTCCAGTTCACGTACGTTTGAACGGATATTGGACGCGATGTACAAGGCCACATCTGTTGGCAGCGTGACTTTTTCCTGCTCGGACTTCTTCTGAAGAATGGCGACCTTGGTCTCGAGATCCGGCGGCTGGATGTCGGCGATCAATCCCCACTCGAAGCGGCTGCGTAAACGATCTTCCACCTCAGCCAACTCTTTCGGCGGGCGATCACTGGCGATTACGATCTGCTTCATCGACTCATGCAGCGCATTGAAGGTGTGGAAGAACTCCTCCTGCGTGCGCTCTTTCTGAGCGAGGAACTGGATGTCGTCCACCAGCAGCACGTCCACATTGCGGAACTTGTCGCGGAAGCTGGTCATCTTGTCGTAGCGCAGCGAGTTGATCATCTCGTTGGTGAACTTCTCGCTGGAAACGTAGCAGATGGCCGTCTGTGGCATGCGCTTGGCGATCTCATGGCCTATGGCCTGCATGAGGTGGGTTTTGCCCATGCCAACCCCGCCGTACAGAAACAGCGGGTTATAAGCCTTGGACGGACGCTCCGCTACCGCCTGGCACGCCGCGTGGGCGAATTGATTGCCGCTGCCAATCACGAAGGCATCGAAGGTGTAGCGGGGATTGAGTTGCGCCGCGCCGTCCCAGTCGAACCGGGCCTGCGAAGGATGCGCGACCGGCGCAACGTGCGCGGTCAGGCCGCCGTCGTGCCGCACGGTTGTGGCTGCGGGATCGTCTTCGGGCGTCACGAACTGCACGTCCTGGTATTCGAGGCCGAGATTGTCCAGCGCTTCCTGGATGAGGTCGTTGTACTTGTCGCCGACGTGGCGGAATTCCACGGTAGGGACGCGTACGAAAAGAATTCCTCCGCTCGAATGACTGTAGCGGGTGGGCTTCAACCAGGTATCGTAGGAGTGCCGGTTGATCTTCTTTTCGAGCGCCTCAAGGATGCGCAACCACGGATTGGGAGCGAGACTGGGAGTCGGAACTGACATATCAAGTTCTGCCGGGGGCCTAGCCGCCATCAGCGCCCGCTATTCAAATATGAGTGCTGGAAATCACCCCGCTCAGACCGCCAGACGGTGGGCGGTTTCGCTGGAGCCAGAAAATATCCATGAGCAGGAACAGGCGGCATACTAGCACAATTTTTCCTGCTCTGCGGAAATCTTCGCCGGAGTTTTTTCTCGAGTACGGATTCCAACCGCTAAACAAATTTTCTGTCAAGTAGCGACTTTATAACTGCTGCGTGAGTGGTGCAGAAGGAGCCATCACATCCGGTCCCGCGGTTTGCCCGGCCTGCCACGGGTCGTTTATACTCTTAGTTTCACTCAGCGTTCACAACATCTACTAATCCAGTCAGGAGCAGCCAAGTTTCATGCCCAAGCGCACGTTCCAACCCAACCGCCGTCACCGCTCGAAGACGCACGGCTTTCGCACGCGTATGAAGACCAAGGCGGGGCAGGCGGTGATTTCGCGCCGGCGCGCCAAGGGGCGCAAGCGGGTGTCGGTAAAACCCGGCTTCCGTGAGTAGAGTTTCTCCTTTCCGGAATTGGCGGGAATTCCGCAACTTGAGTCTGGATCGCGAATCGTGAGCGGTGCCGCTCCCAGGAGCAGCCCCAGCATGTCTGGTTCCGGCAAACGCAAGAAGTTTCCCCACGATGTCCGGCTGCTGCGGCACGCCGACTTCGAACGGGCTTACAAGCAGGGACGGCGTCACTTCGCCCGCGACCTGACCGCATTTTACCGTCGGCGCGAAGAGGGGGACGGGTTTCGGATCGGCTTCACTGTCAGCAAGTTGTTGGGCGGCGCGGTGCAGCGCAATCGGATGCGGCGCCGGCTGCGAGAAGCGGTCCGACTAAACTGGCCGGAGTTTCGAGCGCCGGTCGACATCGTGATCAATCCGAAGAAATCTCTGCTGGTGGTTGAGTTTGCCGAACTGGGCAAGGAGATCGGCCAGGTGTTTGAAGTGGTCCGTAAATTTACCGAAAAACCGACTGCGCATAGGGATCCGCGTGAATAGCATTTCACAACAGGTCGTGCTGGCCCTGCTCCGCGCATATCGCTGGGCTATCTCGCCGCTGCTACCGCCCGCGTGCCGTTATGTGCCGACCTGCTCCGAGTACGCCACGGAAGCGGTTGAACGCTACGGCGTGTTGCGAGGTTCGGCGATGGCGGTATGGCGCGTGCTCCGGTGTCATCCCTTTACTCGCGGCGGCCTTGATCCCGTAGTCAAGAGTTCTTGCAGTCACTGAGAAAAGCCATTGGCAGAATTCCAGAATCCGCAGCAAGAGCCCGGCACGGAGAGGCGTCTGCTCCTGGTCTTCGCGCTTACTTTTCTGGTGATTGTGCTCTTCCAACCGCTGCTGAAGAAATACTATCCCCAGCCGCCGGCGCAGACGCAATCCCCGACCCAGGCACAGACACCGGCTTTGCCGGTCGCCAGTGCGGTGGCGGTCGAACGACCAATGGGCGCGCGGCCTGCCGCTGGAGCTATCAAGCAGGCCTCCACGGAATCGGAAATCACAATTGAGAACGACCTCTACCGCGTTACTTTCACCAATCGTGGCGGCCAGGTGAAGTCGTGGATCCTCAAGCAGTTCAGGGACGACATCGGATCGCCGCTCGAATTGGTTAACAAGACCACCGCAGGGAAATTCGGCTACCCGCTCGAGTTGTGGACCTACGACGAGGGTCTTCGCAACCAGTTGAACTCGGCACTTTACCTAACCTCAACTTCGGGCGCCTTGACTGCCCCCGCCGAGGTGACCTTCGAATATGCCGATCAGGACCTGACCGTACGCAAAGTTTTTCGTTTTGATCACACTTATGTAGTTCAGCTCGAGACGTCCGTGACTTCCAAAGGCAGCGCCGTCTCTGCTTTCCCCGCCTGGCCGGCCGGGTTCGGCGACGAGATCACGCCCGCAGGATACGCCGCCGGTCGCCTTGATTATCAGCTCAACCGGGATATCAAGCGGCTGGCGATTAAGTCGGTTAGCGGCGGCGCCACTTTGCCTGGGCCTTTCAATTGGGCCGGTGTCGTCGATCAGTACTTCGCCGCCGTTTTCGTTCCCGACGATCCTCAGAGTACCGTCACCGTCACCCTGCGCAACTCCATCGACATTCCCAAGGACGCGAAGTCCAACACGCAGGAGACAACCAAGGCTGATGTCCTCGGCGCCGCCGTCGGAAACCCGAAAGGTCCGACCCTGGAGCGCCTGTACGTGGGCCCCAAGCAACTGCACACACTTGAGACGGTGGTCATTCCCACCATCGTGGATGCCCCACCGGATCTGCGTGGTCTGGTCAACTTCGGTTTCTTTGGCGTGATTGCGCGGCCGCTGTTCCTCTGGCTTCAGTGGACCTACAAGTACATCGGCAATTGGGGCTGGGCCATCGTGATTCAGACCCTAATTATCAATCTGGCGCTGCTGCCGCTGCGCATCACCAGCATGAAATCGGCGCTGAAGATGCAGAAGATCCAGCCGCAGATGAACGCCATCAAGGAAAAATACAAGAAGTACGGTATGCGCGATCCGCGACGCCAGGAAATGAACACTGAAATTGGCGCACTGATGAAAACCCAGGGCGTCAGTCCGGTGGGGGGCTGTTTGCCCATGCTGATCCAGATGCCTTTCCTGTTTGCCTACTACGCCATGCTAGGTTCCGCCCTGGACTTGCGCCAGGCACCATGGCTTTGGATAAAGGATCTGTCGTCTGCCGATCCCTACCTGATTCTTCCCATCTTGATTATCATTACGGGGCTGGTCACGCAGCGCTTGACGCCGCAGGCCGGCGTGGATCCGTCGCAGCAGAAGATGCTGAATATCATGATGCCGGTAATGTTCGGCTTCATCAGCTACAGACTCGCGGCAGGCTTGTGTCTCTACTGGTGCGAAGGTAGCGTCATCGCCATCGTGCAGCAAGTGGTCATGAACCGCACTAGCCTGGGCCGCGAAATGCGAGAGATTGCGTTGAAGCGGGCTCGGAAGAAAGAGAAAAAATAGCTCTTAGCCGTTGGCTTTTGGCTCTTAGCTTGAAACAAGCTTGCAAGAGTGTAGCCGAAAGCCGAGAGCTAAGAGCCAAGGGCCGTTTATGCCAATTCCAGACAAAATCGCCGCCGCCAACAAGATTAACGAATTCCTCCGTGGGGTGGTCACCCAGGGAGGTCTGCACCTGAAGTACCGCATCACGGTCGATCCGCCTCTGCCGGATGAGCGCGATTGGGAGCGTCCGGAGATTCTGGTGGAATTTTCCGGCCCCGATTCTACTTTGCTACTGGAGCGTGGTGGCGAATTGCTGCGCGCGGTTGAATTGCTGGCCATCGAGATGCTTCGGCTCCCTGGCAACGAGCACGAGAAAATCTCATTCGACTGCATGAATCAGCGCAAGCTGCGGATTGAGGAACTTCGCGTTGCCGCCGGCGTTGCCGCCGACCGCGTTCGTCAAACGGGTACGCCCTACGAGTTCACGCCTATGTCCTCACGCGAGCGCCGAATTGTGCACTTAGCTTTGCGCGACCACGCCGACCTGCACACCGAGAGTCAGGGCGAAGGCGGACGCCGCTGTCTCGTGGTTTATCCCAAGGACTACAAGCCCGCAGGTAGGCCGGCGCGCAGGACGATCCCGTAATTCGCGGTTCGCTGCGATCTGTGCGTTAAAGGCTTTTGATCCTCCAACCGCTACAATCTTGTCGTGAATCTTGACGACACCATCGTCGCCATCGCCACTCCTCCCGGACGCGGCGGCGTGGGCGTGGTGCGGCTCGCCGGTCCCGAAGCCTGCCAAATCGCACGGCCCATGTTGCGACTGAAACACGATCTTGATCCCGGCCACGCCATCTTCGGCGAACTAATCGACCCGAGCGATTCCGGTGGGACGAGAATCGACGAAGTCATCGTCACCTACTTTGCCAAGCCTTACTCGTATACCACCGACGACATTGTCGAAATCTCCGCCCACGGCTCGCCCGTGGTTCTCCGCTATGTGGTCGAGCTCGCGCTCGCCCGTGGCGCCCGCCTCGCCGAGCCCGGCGAGTTCACTATGCGCGCTTTTCTCAATGGCCGCATCGATCTCACCCAAGCCGAGGCTGTCCGCGACCTTATCGACTCCCAAACTCTCTATCAGGCCAAAGTCGCCGCCCAGCAGTTGGAAGGCGCACTCTCCCGCCGCCTGCAGCCTGTCAAACAAGACCTGGTCAAATTGATCGCCACCCTCGAGGCTGGTGTTGATTTTGCCGAAGACGACGTTTCCGTCCTGCCTGCCGATCAGATTCTCCGGCGCATTGCGAACGTCCGCCTTCCGCTCGAGCGACTGGTCTCGACCTTCGCTTACGGCAAGCTGGTGCACGAGGGCCTGACGCTCGCCATCGTCGGCCGCCCCAACGTCGGGAAATCCAGTCTGTTCAATTGCCTGGTCGAGCGTGAACGCGCTATCGTGACGGCCACGCCAGGCACTACTCGAGATCTGGTAAGCGAGAGTGTCGATATCGGTGGAATTCCTGTGAAACTAGTGGACACTGCCGGCATCCGCCGCGCCCTCGACGAAGCCGAAAGCATTGGCATCCGCAAATCCCATGAAGCCCTCGCCGACGCCGATCTGGTACTGGTGGTGATGGACGCTTCGCAAGCGAACTCCCCGGAGGACACCGAGTTGCTGAATCAAGTAGGCGGACGCCCCGCGATCATGGTCAGGAACAAGTGCGACCTCATCCCAAATCACGTAGGGGCAGGCATTCGCACCTCCGCCATCACTGGGGTTGGCATTCCCGAGCTACGCCAAGAAATTCTGCGGCACGTTGGTGGCGAAGCCGGCGTTCAGGCGGAGGCCGGATTCCTCACCAACCTCCGTCATCAAAACCTGGTCCACGATTCGCTTGCCGGCCTCGCCGCGGCATCCTCTGCAGTTAACAATCGCATCCCACACGAGATGCTGCTGCTGGATCTCTACAATGCTCTGCGCCCACTCGACGAAATCACCGGTGCCACCACCAACGACGACATCCTCAACCTGATCTTCAGCACCTTCTGCATCGGAAAGTGACAAATAAAACTGCTATCCGCCGTCGGCCGCTTCGGTCGCAAAAGCTGCTTCCTTTACACCCGCTCGCTCGAAGGCTTGGGTTAGATCGTCGATCAAGTCGTCTGCGTCTTCGATTCCAATCGATAGCCGGACCAAATCAGCGTCAAAGGCGCGGCCCCTTCGAACCTCTGCGGGGATGCTTGCGTGCGACATGCATCCTGGCAGACTGATCGACGAATTCACGCTGCCGAAACTCACACTGACTCGGAAGATCCGCGTAGCTTCCACAATTCGTTTTGAGAGTTCGAAAGAGCTGGTCGCAAAACTAATGAGCCCACCCGCACCTCGGGCCTGCTGAGCGTGCAAATCGTGTCCGTCGTGATCCGGCAATCCAGGGTAGTAAACCCGCTGCACCGCAGGGTGTGTGTTCAAGTGCTCGGCAATTTGTCTGGCGCTCGATTGCTGGCAGTCCACACGCAGCTTGAGCGTCTTGATACTGCGCAACAGCAGATAAGAATCAAAAGGGCCTAGCGCCGAACCCTCACCGTTTTGGAGGAAGTAGATCTGCTCGGCGAGCTCGGGACTTCGCATTGCCACAACTCCGGCAGTGACGTCGCTGTGCCCACAAAGGTACTTGGTCGCGGAGTGAACCACGATATCGGCGCCGAGGTCCAAGGGATTCTGCAAATATGGCGACATTGCGCTGTTATCCACGCAGAGCAGGGCGCCGTGATCGTGCGCCAGACCGGCGAGCGCCCGAATATCGCAAATCCGCAGCAGGGGATTGGTTGGGGTCTCGGTGTAGAGCAAACGGGTCTCCGGCGTGATAGCCGCGGCGAACCGTGGTAGATCGCAGGCGTCGCCGTAACGCACTTTCACTCCGGTTCGGTTCAGAATCTTCGAGAAGAGCCGGTAGGTGCCGCCATACAGGTCGTCGCAGGCGAGGATTTCGTCACCCGCTGAAAGCAGGCGCGTAACCGAACTGATGGCAGCCACTCCGCTGGCAAAGGCAAACGCGCGCTCCGCGTTCTCCAGTCGCGCCAACTGTTCTTCCAGAACCGTTCGTGTGGGGTTGCCGCTGCGCGAGTAGTCATACCGGCCAAACTGATCCGCGTGCTCCTGCTCGAAAGTGGCAGTCTGGTAAATCGGCGTCGCGATCGGCTTGAACGGATCCGACGGACAGGCGTTAAAGTTGACAAGTTGGCTGGCGAATTTCATGACGCTCTCCCTGCTGCTGAACAGTTTTCAGTGATCCTCGACCGGTCCAGCGTCTCCAGCGGGTCGACGCGGAGCAGCTTGCGATCTGCTTGTTCCTCGTAAAAGGCGGCCTCCTGGCCGGAAATCAGAGACGGCTGATCGGAATTCAGCGCCGCGACTTCAAAGCTGAAGCCGTGCCGCTCAGCAAAGTGGATAGCCTTCGCTTGCACGATGCCTCCATTGACTCGATCAGCCTCAGCCCAAGTGAGCGTTCGATACCGCCGGGGCGGTCTGCCCGACGAAGCTGGATCGTATTCGAAGATGCCGTCGACATCCTTGATCAGGCGGCAACAATCGGCCTCAAGCTGATGCGCGACAAAGATCGCGGTAAAATCCGTGCCCCCGCGGCCCAACAAAGAGACCGTTCCGTCGTCTTGCCGCCCAACAAAACCTGGCACCACAAGTACCGGAAACTGATCCAGCGCCCGCTCCACAGCCGGCGCGTTGATTTCGCAGGGCTCAGAATTCAGAACCGGCCCCCGGGTTCGCAGGCCGAGACGAACTTCGTCAAGAATCACCGCCGGGATGCCCGCACGGTCGAGTGACAGTGAGAGCAGCGCGGCCGATGTCGCCTCGCCGGTTGCCAGCAGCGCCGCAACCGCGTGGTCGCTGATGCCTGGCCCAAAGGTGTGCGCACGCACCAGCAGTTCCTCGGTGGTTCTTCCGATCGCAGAGACGACGGCAAGCACCCGATGACCATTGCGAACCCAGCGGTAAATCTCGTGGGCCGCCGCGGGTAAATCAGCTTCGCTTAGCAACACCGAACTGCCAAACTTAAGAACAGTTAGAGGACAGTCGCGCATAGCGTCCTCCTTACTGCGAACTTGGTGGCCGCTGACAGCGCCTGATTGAGGTCGGCAATGATGTCTTCCGGAGCTTCCAGCCCGACCGAAAGCCGGATCAGGCCGTCGGTGATTCCGACTTCCCGACGCCTTTCCACGGGCACGTCGCCATGAGTCATCGAGACCGGATGCGTGATCAGGGTTTCGACCGCGCCTAAATTCTCCGCCAACGAGCACAGCTTCACCGAGTTCATCAGAGTGATAGCAGCTTCGCTGCCGGCTTTGATCTCAAAGGCCAGCATTCCCCCGTGTGCTGCGTGTTGCCGCTCGGCCAGCGTGCGTTGTGGGAAAGACGCCAGCCCGGGATAGCGCACGCGCTCCACCGCGGGATGCCGCTCCAGCCACTGAGCCACGGTGAACGCGTTCTCGCAGTGAAGCTTCATTCGCGCCGGAAGCGTCTTCAGTCCTCGCAGGGTCAGCCAGGCCTCCTGCGGCGATTGGATACAACCGGTAGTCTTGCGAATCAGGCGGAAGCGCTCCAGCAGGCCCTCATCCCGCGTGGCCAATGAACCGCCGACCGTCGAATTGTGACCTTCGATGTACTTAGTGGTCGAAAGGACACTGATGTCCGCGCCCAACTCCAGAACGGGTTGCAGGACCGGCGTCAAGAACGTGTTGTCTACGGCGAGTTTGATACCGTGAAGGTGGGCGATTTCGGCTATTGCAGCAACATCACACAATTTCAGCGTCGGATTCCCTGGGGTCTCGACAAAGATGATTTTGGTTCGAGGGGTGATTGCTTGCTCTACCAGTTCGGGGCGTGAAGCATCGACAAAGCTGTACTCGATGCCCAACCCGCTGAGCAACTGCTGAAACAGGCGAACCGTGCCACCGTACACTACATCGGAAATCACGGCGTGGTCGCCCGTCTTGAGCAGAGACAAAAACAGACTTGTGATCGCCGCCATCCCGGTGGCAAAGCAGACTGCTGGCGGAGTCTTCTCTACCGCTCCCAGGGCGTGTTCGAGCGCGTCCACGGTTGGATTCGCCGCCCTCGAATAGGTAAAACCTTTGTGAACTCCCACCGCTTGTTGCACGAAGGTTGTGGATTGATAAATCGGTGTGAGAATTGCACCCGTGGCCGGATCAGGACTTTGACCGCCATGAATGGCCACCGTAGCGGCACGCAGAGAACTATCAACTGACATGGAACTCTCCCTTCAGATTGGAAAAATTGAGCCAAAAACAGAATCGCCGCCGGTTTGTTCCCCAGGCGGCCGCTCAAGTGAAGGGAGATTTTAGTTTCGGCTCAGACTCCCGACGCAGGCAAGGCACCGCCTAGGGTGCACATGGCCATATACATTCGGGATCTCTGCAGCAAATACATAGAAGTGCTCACAATCTCAGGTGAGTTTCGTAATTATACGGGTCTGGCGGTGATTGTCAAATCACGCTTGGGTAACGGTAGTAGGCTTTTTTGAAATTCTTAGGAAAGCTTATCGCGTCTTCAGAAGATAGATCAAGAAAACCCCGGCAAATAGTGCGCCGATGACAATTGGGTGATCTTTGCAGAAGCGAATTCGACGAGCTGTGAACCAAGTCATCATAGATTTAGAAGATTTACTTAGCCTATTCATTCTACTCCCATTCCTAGGCTGCCAGGGAGCGTGAATCAGACTTTGCGCGTTCAAAACAGCCACTACCTGGGTAACGGTGCAAAGATGAGCCGGGAGTCTTCTGTGTGACACTGTCCTCTCGGGTTAAGCTCCTCCGCGTTACTTCGACAGCGCACCCAGCGCTTCGCGGAACATTACTTCAAACGACCCATTCTTTCTGGAAGTCGCTACCGCCTTTTCCGCTGCCGCCCGCTGATATCCCAGATTCACTAGCGCTGACAGCACATCTTCTTCCACAGCGCTCAGCTTAGAGATCACCGGCGCCTCTCCCACGGCGGTTGGCAGCTTGTCTCGCAGTTCCAAGACCATCCGCTCCGCCGTCTTTTTCCCGATTCCCGGAATACGCGTCAACCGGGCCAAGTCATTCCCGCGAATCGAGGCGACCATCTCGTCGGCTGCCATCCCACTGAGAATCGTTATCGCCAACTTTGGCCCAATCCCGCTCACTGAGATTAGTTTCTCGAAGAGCTGCTTCTCTCCCGCTCGGAGAAATCCATAAAGCGCGATCACATCTTCGCGCACATGAGTGTGGATGTGCAGCGCAACTTCGCTACCCACACCCGGCAAGTCAGAAAAAGTAGGGATGCTGATGGTCACCTCGTAACCGACGCCGCCGGTCTCAACAATGGCCTGGTTGGGATGCTTGGCCAGCAGATTTCCTCGGAGGTGGGCAATCATGAAGTATCTAGGTTTCGAAAAGCGATCGCGGCAGCTGACACTGCCGGATGATCGACATAAGTGTTCCGATACGAAGTTCAGAATGATCCGGAACTGGGACTGTGGTGTTTTCTGCTCTCTTCTGCATTACGATATGGCTGCCCTTTCGTCGCACTTCCGAAAACCCGTGGCGTGTGAGAATCGCTCACATTTCTCGGCCTGAGAGAACTCGCAGCTTACCCAACTTCTACCTCTAGCTGCGTGACAAAAACTTCTCCGTGTCGTCGGCGCCGGATTTCAGTCTCGTCGGCGGTCTCCAAGAACAGCTCAACCGCTTCCTGCAGATTCTTGCGGGCGGCCTCGATCGTGTCGCCTTGGCTGGCAATGTCGAACTCGGGACAAAGTCCAACGTAGCCATCACCCTCGCGCTCGATAATCGCTGTGAGTTGCTGCACCGTCTTCATAAGCCCCCCAGGACATTCTAGAACAAAGAACTCTGTCGGCGATTCGGTGTGATCCCGAAGTGCTCGTAGGCCAATTGAGTCGCCACTCGCCCTCGTGGTGTGCGGTTCAGAAACCCAATCTGTATCAGGAAGGGCTCGTAGATTTCTTCAATCGCGTCCGCTTCCTCTGCCAGCGCCGCAGCCAGCGTGTTCACTCCTACCGGCCCGCCTTGATACTTCTCAATAATGGTCAGCAGCAACTTGCGGTCGACCTCATCGAACCCGTAGCGATCCACTTCCAGCATCTGCAACGCCGCCTGCGCCGTCGGTAAATCGATCTTCCCGGCGCCTCGTACCTGCGCATAGTCCCGCACGCGCCGCAGCAATCGGTTGGCAATTCGGGGCGTGCCACGTGACCGGCTGGCAATTTCCTGCGCTCCCGCTTTGTCTACTTCCACGTCCAGAATGTCCGCTGACCGCTCCACAATAACCTGCAAGTCGTCGTGGCTGTAAAACTCCAACCGCAACACGATGCCAAACCGCGACCGCAGCGGTGACGAAAGCAGCCCGGCACGCGTGGTCGCGCCAATAAAAGTGAACGGCTTTACGTCCATGGTGTGAGTGCGCGCCGCCGGCCCCTGGCCGATCATGATGTCGAGCTTGTAATCTTCGAGCGCCGAATAGAGGATTTCCTCCAGCGCCGGTTGCAAACGATGGACTTCATCAATGAACAAAACCTGCTTGTCGCGGACGTTGGTAAGAATTGCAGTCAGATCGCCCTTGATCTGCAGCGTCGGCCCTGAAGTCTGCTGAAATGTCGCGCCCAGTTCATTGGCGATGATCGTGGCCAGTGTCGTCTTGCCAAGGCCCGGCGGTCCGTAGAGCAGCACGTGGTCCAAAGCTTCGCCGCGCGAACGCGTAGCTTCGATCGCCACTGCCAGAATCTCTTTGACCTTGGATTGTCCGATGAACTCCGCCAGGCGCTGGGGCCGCAGCTTTAGCTCAAACGAGGAATCATCCTCCACCGGCGCCGCCGAGACAATGCGCTCGCGGTCGTAGGGAAGCTTGGGAATGTTTCTGAGCGTGGCCACCTATGGCGATAGTAAAGCGAAAACCCCTGCGGCGCAATCACAACCAAGCGTTTGCCAATGACACAAGAGCATAGTTGACAACGTGTCACATAATGTGTCACATTACCTGTATGCCTTCGGTCAACATGCGCCAGCTGCGGGACACCAAGCGCCTCAAATCCTGGCTGCGCGCAGGAAAGACTGTCGAGTTGCGAGAGCGGGATCGGCTGATTGCACGGATTGTTCCGGAAAAAGAGATACAGAAGCAGTCGGTGGAATGGCCTGACTTTGCCGCGCGTCGCAAACAAATTTTTGGTGATCGTACTCTGCCGATTGTGGATGACTTGATCAATGACCGGGGTCGCTATTGATTGCTTACGCTGACTCCAGTTTTGTCGTATCGGTATATGTTGCAGGCCAGCATTCGACGGATGCCGATGCACTGCTGCGCACCCGTCCTCAGATCTATCTGACCCCTTTTATTCTTGCCGAATGGGCACATGCGCTCGCGGGCCAGGTCTTTCGCGGACAGATGCCGGCCTCCGACGCGCAGAGGATCACACTCGCGTTCGAGGGGGACCTCAAGCGCGGATTATGGCTTGCTTGCGACATGCCGGAACGCGCATTCGAACGTTGCACTGAACTCGGCCGCCGCCATGGACCGAAACTGGGGATCCGTACTCTCGACAGCCTGCACGTGGCTTGCGCACTTGAACTCAAAGCTGAACGATTCTGGACCTTTGACGAGCGCCAAGCCAAACTGGCGAAAGCCGAGGGAATGAAGACGGTTTGAAGCTCATTGGGTAGAAGCCGGATCCTACTCTTCTTCTTCCTTCACATCGCCCCTTGCCGCTTTCGCTTTCTCGATGATCTTTTCCTGCAACTGCCCGGGCACAGCGTCATAGTGGTGCATTTCCATGTTGAAGCTGCCGCGGCCCTGGGTCATGGCTGTGAGGTCGACGCCGTAGGTCAGCATTTCAGACATGGGCACTTCAGCCTTCACAATGGTGTTGCCGCCTTTGTTGTCCATGCCCTGGATACGCCCGCGCCGGCTGTTCAAGTCGCCCATGATTGAGCCCGCGAACTCATCTGGCACCGAAATCTCCACGTGCATGACCGGCTCCAGCAAGGTGGGCTTGGCAACTTCCATCGCCTTCTTGAATGCGATGCGCCCCGCCATCTGGAATGACAGGTCGTTCGAATCGACATCGTGATAGGAGCCGTCGTAGAGGATCACCCTGAAATCCACCACTGGGAACCCGGCCAGATATCCGCGGGCCGCCGCCGTTCTGATTCCTTTTTCAACAGCGGGAATAAAGTTCCTGGGAATCGAACCGCCGAAAATGTCATTGACGAACTCGAAATCGCCGCCGCGTGGCAGCGGTTCCATTCTGATTTTGCAATCGCCGTATTGACCGTGGCCACCGGTTTGCTTTTTGTGCCGGCCCTGGACGTCGGCCTTGCCGCGAATCGTCTCGCGATAAGGAACTTTGGGCGCTTTCAAGATCACTTCCGCGTGGTAGCGCTTCTTCATCTTAGCGACCACCACTTCAATATGCTGCTGCCCGGTTCCTGCAATCAGGAATTCCTTGGTCTGCTCATCACGGAAGAAGCGCAGCATGGCATCTTCTTCCATCAATTTGTGGATGCTCGGCCCCAGCTTGTCTTCGTCGGCGCGACTCTTCGGCTCGATCGCAAATGTGATTGCCGGTTCGGGCAGATGCACCTTGGGATATTGAATCGGAGCATTCTTGTCACCCAGGGTATCGCCGGTCAACGTATCTTTCAGTTTGGCGACAGCTCCAATGTCGCCGGCATGCAGCTCTGTGACCGGAACCGCTGTTTTGCCCTGGATAATCGAAATGTGTGCCAGCTTTTCCGCTGAATTCTTCGGGTAGTTTTGCAGAGTGGCGTCGTTCTTCAGCACTCCGGAGAAAACTTTGAAATATGAGATCCTTCCTGCAAATGCATCGGAAACCGTCTTGAATACGTAGACCGACACCGGCTCGGCGTCCGTCTCATGGCGCTTGGGGGCTTCGCCATTTCCCGCAGCTGCAGCTTCACCTTGTACCCACTCGTGCTCCGACGGAGCCGGTGTGTAGTCCACAATGAAGTCCATCACTCGGTCCGCTCCCACGTTGCCCAACCCTGAGCCAAAGATTACCGGGAAGATTTTGTCTTCACGAATGGCCTCGTGCAGCGCAGGCACCAGATGTTCCACGGGAATCGTTCCTTTCTCGAAGAACTCCTCCATCAGCGCATCGTTGCCTTCGGCGACCATCTCTACGAGCCTCTCGTGGGCCTCTTGCGCCTGATCTTTCAAGTTCGCCGGAATCTCGCCTTCTTTGCCCTTGCCATTTCCACCCAATTCGTAGGTGTAAGCCTTCATGTTGACCAGATCGACCACGCCGGTGAAGTTCTTCTCGCTGCCAATGGGCAGCTCCAAAGGAATCACTGTCCGGCCAAACGCTTTGGTCAGCGACTCCAGAACCCGTTCGGCGTCGGCGCGCTCGCGATCCATGCGGCTGGCAATGATCAACCGTGGCGTCTTGTACTCTTCGCAGTAGTTCCAAACCCGCTGCGTCACCACTTCCACTCCGGCTACGCCGTCGACCACCACAACCGCCGCGTCCACCACCGGTAGCACCAGCTTAGCTTCGTGGACGAACATGCTAAACCCAGGCGTATCGATCAGGTTGATCTTGGTCTTGCCCCATTCCACATACGCCATGCCGGCTGAGATCGACATCTTGCGTGCGAGCTCTTCGTCGTCATAGTCGGTGGTGGCCGAGCCATCGTCCACGCGACCCAGCCGTTGTGTGGCACCGGCCGTGTACAACATCGCTGAAACCAGCGAGGTTTTTCCTGCGTGGCCGTGGCCGATGACCGCGACATTCCTGATGTTTGCGCCTTCGTAAGCCTTCACGGGTTACTCCTTAAATTACGAGACCGTGTGGAGACGGGTCTTTGACCCGTCCAGCCGAGCAAAGCCCGACCGCTCCACAATCGTTGGATCTTCACTGCGGCGGGCCCATAACAACCTAGAGAAGAGGACAGTCTATAGGCCAACGTCGATACCCTTGCCAAAACTATGGATGCTAACACGCCTCCGCCAAGCCCCTCAACCCGGTGTCGACACACAACCTTCCCGCTCCGGGTGTATCATCGACTCGCCATGCTGGGCAGCCGCAGCAACGAACAATGGGTGGCGCAATATGCCGCCAGCCATCAGCATCCGGTAAACCGGCTTTGCCACACCCTGGGGATACCGGCGATCTTGGTTTCACTCGCCTTGTTCATCGTAGGCATCTTTATCCACGGGTTGTGGCTCTATGCGCTTGGGCTTTTCCTTGTGGGATGGACGTTTCAGTTCGTCGGCCATGCATTTGAGCGCAAAGAACCTGAGTTCTTTCATGACTGGCGGTTCTTGTTTGTGGGCGTGCGTTGGTGGTGGGCCAAGATTCATGGCAAGGCTTGAGGATCGGCCATGTTCCCTCAACTCGCCCAATACACCGACTTCGGACTTCTCCTGCTTCGGCTGATGGTCGCCGCCATCTTCATCGATAGCGGCTGGAGCCACGCCACCAAATCGAAGGAACGCAGCAAAGACATCGGGATGAGTCAGGGCTTCACCGTTTTCCTTGGCACCGCTGAATTGGCCGGGGGCTTGGGCGTGGCTTTCGGCGTGCTGACTCAACTTGCCGTCATCGGCCTCATCCTCATTATGCTCGGTGCCATCCGGAAGCAGATTTTTGTCTGGCACGTTGGTTTCTGGGGCGAGAAGACGTACGGCTGGCATTACGACCTGATGATGATTGTGATGAACCTGGTCATCCTGTTCACCGACGGCGGCCGCTGGGTGCTGATGAAGTAAGGCTAACCTTGCCGCCGTGACCTCGTCTAACGTATCCTTTGTGACAGTTCTCCGCTGATCGTCTATGCATCGTCTAACCGCCAGGCTGCTGTTGATCCTTTTGCTCGTGGGTATTTTTGCCCCCGTAGCCTTGGCGATCTCCGCTCCCGCGCCGCATGCCTGCTGCATGCGCAAGCCGATGCATGAGCGTGGCTCGAACGGCGCTGAACTTAGCACTATTCCTGCCAGGTGCAATCACGACTGCTGCCACGCCCTGACGGTTTCCCAGTCACCGCATCTCCTGCCATCGGCTGGTACGCAGATCGACACTTTTTCGACGCAACTACCGGTTGAACGGATCACAGTAAACCGCAGCCACCTTCTTCAGTCCTCCCATTCCGACCGCGCTCCGCCTCAGCTCTCCATCGTCTGATCAATTGCAAGTCAAGATCACCGCTGTCCACGCGTGGACGACCTCTGTTCATTGGGCCTCGCGCATGGTCGCACGGCATTTGTCACCGGACCAGGAGAACTTCATGACTCGACGCAAGTTGCCCGTACTCGCGGGGCTGCTGCTCGCCAGCATTGCCGTCTTCGCCAACGTCTATGGCGCCATCCGTGGCGTGGTGCATGACCCGCAGCACCTCCCCGTCCAGGGCGCGATGGTGATGCTGAAGGCAAAGTCATCGGAATGGGCCAAGACCACCACCACCAATGCCAACGGAGAATTCCAATTCAATGCCGTGCCTTTGGGCGACTACACCGTTAGTGTTGCCAGCAAGGGTTTCGCGCAGACAGCGCAGGACGTCACCGTCATCTCGGGAACTGTGCCAGTCGCTCACTTTCAACTGCGAGTGGCTTCGGCTCACGAAGACGTCACCGTTTCCGCAGCGCAGGCAGTCATACCCACTGACAGCGCCACCCCCATCACTCTGGTGAATAGCCTTGACATCATACGCACGCCCGGCGCCGACCGCACCAACAGCCTGGCCATGATCACCGACTACACCCCCGGCGCTTACGTCACTCACGACATGCTCCACATGCGCGGTGGCCACCAGACCACGTGGCTGCTGGACGGTATTCCTTTCATCAACACTGCGATCGCACAGAACGTGGCCCCGCAATTCGATCCGAAAGATTTGGAATATGTGGAGGTTAATCGTGGCAGCTATGGCGCCGAGTTCGGTGATCGTACGTACGGTGTTTTCAACGCTGTGCCCCGTAGCGGATTCGAGCGTAACAATGAAGCTGAACTCGTGCTAAGCGCCGGCAATTTTTACCAAACCAATGATGCGCTCAGCTTTGGCAGCCACACCGAACGCTTCGCGTACTACGCCAGCATCAACGCCAATCGCAGCAATCTGGGCCTACAGCCGCCCGTGCCCCAGGTTGTACACGACGCTGTAAACGGCGTCGGCGGCTTTGGCTCCTTGACCTTCAACGTCGATCCTTCCAACCAGCTTCGCTTCGTAACCTCACTACGCCGCGACTATTTCCAGATTCCGTACGATCCCTTTCCCAACGACATCGAGAACAACCCTGCGAGCCAGCAGTACACCCCCAGCATCGGCCTGCGCGACGGCCAGCACGAAGCTGACGCCGGCGTCCTTTTCACCTGGCTGCGCACTTTCAATTCACATCTTTTCACCACGGTTTCGCCTTTCTACCACTACAACAGCGGCAACTATGACAGTAGTGCCAACGACATTCCTGTCGCCACCACAGAGCACCGCAGCTCTACTTACGTCGGCGGTCAGGCCAGCTTCCAAGCTAACTACAAGATGAACGATCTGCAGGTTGGATTCCTCAGCTTCTACCAGAGCGATAGCCAGACCTTCGGCGCGATCTTCAACGACGGTAGCGGGAATACTCCCTTCACCGATATCGAACATCCCACCGCCAATCTCGAAGCTTTCTACATCGACGACAAATTCAAACCCTTTCCATGGCTAACACTCTCCGCTGGCATACGGCCCACGCGGTTCGCCGAAGGCAACTTCGTGGTCACTTCAACGGCGCGGCCTGTCGATGAGACCGCCATCCAACCACGCTTCGGTGCCACTGTCACCGTCCCTCGGCTTCGTTGGACATTCCGCGCCTTTTACGGACACTACTATCAAGCGCCGCCGATCGAAACCGTCTCCGGTCCGTCGCTTATCCACTTCACCGGACAACAGGGCCTTGGATTCGCCACGCTTCCCGGTGAGCGCGACGAGGAACATCAATTCGGCGTGACCATCCCTTACCGGGGATGGGTCCTCGATGCCGATAACTTCCAAACTAACGTCATCAATTTTCTCGACCACAACAATATCGGCGCTTCCAGCATCTTTTTCCCACTCGCTGTTTCACAGGCCCTAATTCGCGGTTGGGAACTCACGCTCCGTTCCCCGCGCTTCGCGCATCGTGGACAGGTGCACCTCGCTTACTCCAACCAGATCGCCGAGGGTGCCGGCACGATCGTCGGCGGCCTCACCGATTTCACGCTCTCTCCCGATCTCAATCCGCTCGACCATGATCAACGAGACACGCTCAATGTGGGCGGTGACGTTACTCTCCCCTGGCGCAGCTTTGTCTCCACCAACGTTTACTATGGCTCGGGCTTCCACAACGCTTTCCCGGGCGCGCCATATCCAGGAAATTATCTGCCGCAGCACACCACCTTCGATCTCTCGCTCGGCAAGGACTTCGGCGAACGCTTCAGCGCGTCCCTGACCGCACTAAATGTTGCCAATCGACGGGTTGAGTATGACAACAGCCTCACCTTCGGCGGATATCACTGGAACAATCCAAGGGAAATTTACGTCGAGGTGCGATACCGATTTCACTACTGAGACTGATGTAGCCAACGGGAGTCCCGCTTGGGCTAGGATTTCAGATACCGTTGTCAGAGCGGAGCCACGCCAGAGATCCCATCGGAGCTTATCTTCGGTTGGGCGACGCGCGGAAGAAAGTGGGGCAATTGCGAGGGCGGGTGTTCCGTCCTCGGCCCGTTCGGTTGACTACACCTCGCCCTCCCGCCTAACATCGCATGAAGCCCCCTGATTGGCTAAACCTAATCGGCCAAGCACTGATCTACTAAACCATGATCGGCCAAACCATCTCGCACTACAAAATCACCGGCCAACTGGGCAGCGGCGGGATGGGCATTGTCTACGAAGCCCAGGACCTGACTCTCGGCCGCCGCGTGGCCCTGAAGTTTCTGCCTGAGAATCTTTCCCGGGATACCGCTGCGCTTGAGCGTTTCATGCTCGAAGCTCGCGCCGCATCGGCGCTGAATCATCCCAACATCTGCACCATTTACGCGGTTGAAAACGATGCCGGCCAATCCTTCATTTCGATGGAACTGCTGGAGGGCCAGAGCCTCAACGAGAAGTTACACACCGGTCCGCTGCCCCCCGACCGCCTGCTTGAGATCGGCATCCAACTGGCTGACGCCCTCGACGCCGCCCATGCCAAAGGCATCGTGCACCGCGACATCAAACCGGCGAACATTTTCATCACCCAGCGAGGCCAGGCAAAGATTCTTGACTTCGGGCTGGCCAAGCTCACTCGGACCCTCGAGATGGAAACCGTCGGCCCCACCCAGGACGCTCCGGCGGCGAACCTCACCAGCCCGGGTTCGACCGTCGGCACCATCGCCTACATGTCGCCGGAGCAGGCTCGAGGAGAAGAACTCGACGCCCGCACCGACTTGTTCTCACTGGGCGCGGTCATCTATCAGATGGCGACTGGCCGCCAGCCGTTCGCCGGCCACACCTCGGCTGTGGTCTTTCACGCCATTTTGCAGCGTGACCCCACTCCAGCTATCCAGCTTAATCCTTCCCTGCCGCCTAAACTGCAGGAGACTATCGACAAGCTGCTGGAGAAAGATCGCGATCTGCGCTACCAATCTGCCGCTGATCTTCGCGGCGATCTCAAACGCCTCAAGCGCGACAGCGAATCGAGCCACATGGCGTCGCGCGCCGAGGGAACGACAGGCCTCCAGGCTCATCCCACAACCTCGTCCGTCATTCCGGGGACTGCGTCCTCGGGGTCTGCCGCAGTTGCCGCGGCGCGTCAGCACAAATTTGGAGCAGGCGCAGCTGCGCTCATTGCGGTCATGGTTCTCGCCGCAGCCGGCTATGGCATTTACGCTTTTCTCAACCGCAGCCGCCCGATGCCGTTTCAGAACATCTCCATCACCAAGGTGACCGACACCGGCAAAGCAGCGCTAGTTGCAATCTCGCCTGATGGCAAATATGTTCTCAATGTTGTGGACGAAGGCGGCAAGCAAAGCCTGTGGCTGCGCAATCTTCCAACCAATAGCAATACCCAGGTGGTCGCGCCGGCGGAGGTCTACTACAGGCACTTGCGTTTCTCGCCGGACGGAAACTATCTCTATTTCATCCGCACCGAACCAGGTAGCGAGGAGCTGGAATATCTCTACCGTGCTCCGCTGCTTGGTGGTACGCCCGAAAAACTGGTCACCGACATCGATTCCAATATCACCTTCTCGCCGGACGGACGCCGGTTTGCATTTCTCCGTGATAACAATCCCGAACCTGGCAAGTTCCGCCTTCTGATCCAGGCCGTGGACGGTGGGGAGGAAAAGATTCTGTACGGTGGACCCACCAGTCACGCTATGTATGACCCCGCCTGGTCGCCCGATGGCAAGACGATTGTTTGCATGGTCCTTCAGCCCGGCACCGCTTTTAGCGGGCTTATGGCGCTCGATGTCGCCAGCGGGAAACAACAGCTGTTCTTTACCTCCGACGATCGCCTCGTGCAACGCCACGTCTGGATGCCGGACGGCAACGGTCTGATCGCATTGACCCAGTTCAGCGGCAATCAGATCGCTTTTGTGTCTTATCCGGAAGGAAAGTACCACCCAGTCACACGCGACACCAACAACTACTCCGACCCCAGTGTTGCCGGCGATGGACGAAGCCTGGCAACGGTTTTGAGCGAAGGGCACTGGAACCTGTTCACTATGCCAGCCGGCGCTCCTGCCGCTCAGCTTCGTCAAGCCTCCTCGGGAGCTCCTATCTATCAATTCAGTTGGACCCGGGACGGTCGCTTGCTCCGTAGCGCGCGTTCGGGACTGGGCGTCGTGGATCCCGCGACCGGCATCACTTCGTCGATCACCGTGCCCGAGGACACTTCTCCGGATAGGCCTTCCGCCTGTCCTGACGGCCGCTTCATCGTTTTCACCAACGTCTTCAGCAAAGGCAATCGAGTATTGAATATCTGGCGAATGGATGCTGGCGGCGGCAATCTCAAGCAGCTCTCCAACGGGAAAGTGGATCAGTATCCGGTTTGCTCATCGAGCGGATGGGTGCTCTATCAAGACAGCGGCAACGGCAACCAAGTGATGAAAGTTCCGGTAGAAGGCGGACCGGCCGTCAAAGTTTCTGACGAACTCTCGGCCGAGTTCGACGTCTCCCCCGACGGCAAAACTGCCGCCATCGCCACCTTTGGCCATCTTGCCGAGCACATCGAAAAGCTTACTCTTGCCGACATCGAGTCCAGTAAGGTCGTAAAGGCCCTCGACTTCGAGCATCCGCGCAGCGGCCATATTCGCTTTTCACCCGACGGCAAAGCGATTGTCTATTCCGTGCGCACGGCCGGGGTGGACAATCTCTGGTCGCAGCCTCTCGACGGTTCCCCTGGCAAGCAGATCACCGACTTCCCTGCCGAACATATCGTCGATTTTCGCTGGTCGTTCGATGGCAAACAGCTTGGCCTGATTCGCGGCCACACTGATTCCGACGTCGTTCTCATCCGCGACTTGCAGCAGTAATGCCTACCCGTTGACGCTCGCCATCATCTGCTCGGGATAACGCTGTGCCCCGATGCCACTGAAGGCCGATGGCAGAAACCGTCGGACCGGTGCGTCCCAGTTTGCGAGTCTTCATGATTGCTCATGGCAAGAAAAATAGAACCGCGAATGATCCTGACGGGATCACATGACCCAGCAGATGCTTTTACGCCAGTATCGGATCAAAGAGAATCCATGACCCCAGAATCCACGACTAACGTCCCAGCCTGGTTTGAGCGCAAATTCGACTTTACTTTTCCGGTCGAGCAATATCCCAACCTGTGCATTCGCTTGCGGGGAACACCCGCGCGGCTGGAAGAAATGCTGCGCGAAGTCGTGCGTGAGCGTCTGGTTAAGAAGCCGGATAACAAGTGGTCGGCGCAGGAGCATGCCGGACATCTGCTCGATCTCGAATCGTTGTGGATGGCCCGCGTGGAAGACTACGAGGCAGGACTCGCTGAACTCACTGCCGCCGATCTCAGCAATCGCAAGACCGACGAAGCCGACCACAACGCTCGCCCGTTGGCTGATATTGTTGGCGAGTTTCGTCGCGCGCGGCTACGTCTGGTTGATCGGGTGGAAGAAATTCAACCTGATCTGTTTGCCCGCGCGATGCTGCATCCGCGGCTGAAACAGCCTATGCGGTTGGTAGACCATCTTTACTTCGTCGCCGAACACGACGACCACCACCTGGCTAGAATCTGGGAGCTTTGCAGCAAAGTATGAATGAAATTCTCAGCTTTCGGTCATCCTCCGCGTTCCGCAAGTGGCTCGCCGCCAATCATCGTGAATCAGATGGGATTTGGCTGCGCATTTTCAAGAAAGACTCGCAAGAACCGTCCGTCACCTATGCCGAAGCGCTGGATGAGGCGCTCTGTTTTGGATGGATCGACGGCCAAAAACAGCGCCATGACGACTTGTCCTGGCGGCAACGGTTCACCCCACGACGACACAAGAGCGGCTGGTCCAAGATCAACACTCAACATGCGGAGAGGTTAATACGGGAACGCCGGATGAAGGCGGCGGGCCGTGAGGCGATCGACGCTGCGAAGAAGGACGGTCGTTGGACAACTGCTTACGATTCCCCAAGCAAGGCGACCATGCCTGAGGATTTTCTCGCGGCATTGCGCAAGAACACCAAAGCGAAGGCCTTATTCGAATCGCTCAATAAAGCGAACCTCTATGCGATTGCCTACCGGCTGCAAACGGCAAAGAAGCCGGAAACGAGACAGCGCCGCCTGGAAAACATTCTTGCAAGGCTGGCCAGGGGCGAGGCGTTTCACTAATTAATGAGACGGACGCCGGGTTCGGACTCAGGCGGCAACCGTGATCAATGGTTTGCCCGATGGCAGAACTTCTCCGATTTCGACTGCGTCGACTCCCGCCGCGTTCAGAGCCCGCGTCAGTTCTGCGCTGTCTTCCGCGGCTACGGAAATCAGCAGTCCTCCGGCGGTCTGCGGATCGAACAGCATTGTCTTGATCTCTTCGCTGATGCCATCCTCATAACCGACCGCACACTCGGCAAACTCGCGATTGGCTTTCAGACCGCCCGGAATGTGGCCAGCACGCACGCAATCCAATGCACCTTCGAGCAGCGGAATCCGGCCCGCGAACAACCGCAACGAAACTTCCGACGCCAGCGCCACTTCCCGCGCGTGACCAATCAGCCCGAAGCCGGTGACGTCTGTTAGCCCATCCACGGCGAATTGGGTCCCGATGATCACCTCGGCTGCCTTCTTGTTCAACGTGGTCATCGAGGCCACTGCCGCATCAATCCACTCCTGCTTCGCCACGCCTTTCTTAATCGCTGTCGAGATCACTCCCGTCCCCAGCGACTTGGTGAACAACAACCGATCGCCCACCTGTGTTCCGCCGTTCGTCAGCACTTTGGCCGGATCAACCACCCCCGTGACCGCGTAGCCAAACTTAGTTTCGTCATCGCGAATACTATGCCCGCCGATCACCGTGCATCCCGCTTCCATCATCTTCGAAAGTCCGCCCGCGAGAATACGTTCGAGGATCGCGAGATCGCCTTTCTCGGGGAAGCACACCAGAGCCAGAGAAGTCAGCGGCCGGCCTCCCATGGCATACACGTCACTCAGCGCGTTGGTCGCTGCGATCTGCCCAAAGGTGTATGGATCGTCGACAATCGGAGTGAAGAAGTCGACAGTCTGAACCAGCGCGGTGCCAGGCCCGAGTTGATACACTCCGGCGTCGTCGGCGTGGTCGAAGCCGACTAGCACATTCGGGTCATGTTGCCGGGCTAATTTCCCAAGCACCGTGTCCAGCGCCGCCGGACTCAGCTTGGAAGCTCAACCCGCAGCTTTCACCGACTCCGTCAGTCGAAACGGCTTTGCATCAGGCATAGAGGCATTGTAAATACAAAACCATTTCGCCGCGGATTTACCGGATGCACGCGGATCAAAGAACAAAGAAGAGATTCATTAGCGTTAATCCGGGTGAGTCAGAGGCGAACTGGTTTCTTCAGAGGTTATTTCAGGCTGACGTTGGTGACTTGCAGCTCGGGATAAGCGTGGTTCCAGTCCGCGCTCACGTGCTCAAAGATCAGGCGAAACGGCTTGCTCTGGTGTGGCGGCAAGGGCGACGCACTGAGATCGACCGCGTCGGGATAGGGCCCACTGGTCTGCAAGACATGCAGGGGAACGTCGTCGGCCTGCGCGATCTGATCCATGGAGTTCTTGAAATTCACGTGCACCACGGCGTGGATCACAGTCTTGTCACCATCGTTGGCTACGGTGCCATCGATGTAGGTGACCGTAGCCCCAACGAAATTCACCGCCGCGCTCATTTTCAAGTCGGATAACTTCAGGCTGGGAGCATAAGGGTTGGGCGCAACAGGTGTTTTTGGACTTGTACGGGACAATAAGGCGATGACGCCAACTGCACAGAGCACTGCGACAATTCCGACGACAATGGCTCGAAGGTTGGAATCGGGCGTTTCTTGTGTCAGCGGAGATGGCTCAATCTGCCCGCCCATGAAGGGATTGTATCAGCGTTAATCCGCGCAGATCCGCGGTGAAAGACTCACTCGCCTCCTACTGTCAACCCCTCAATCCTGATCGTCGGACACGCCATCGCTCCGCGAAATTCGAGATCGTTGCCAATCTCGGAGAGGTTGAAGAACATCTCTTTCAGATTACCTGCCACCGTAATCTCTTCCACCGGATACGCCAGTTCTCCGCCCGAAATCCACATTCCCGAAGCGCCTCGGGAATAGTCTCCCGTCACCAGATTCGCGCCGTGGCCAAGGAACTCGGTCACATACAAACCGTCTTTGATCTCACCGATAATCTGCTGCGGCGTCTTCGTGCCTGGCTGCAGGAAATAATTGCCGGGTCCAATCCCCGGAGTTCCCGCGAGGCCTCGCGATGCGTTCGCGGTAGTTTGCAATCCCAGCTTCTTGGCGGTGTAGGTATTCAGTAGGTAAGACTTCAGCACTCCATTTTCGATCACGACCGTCCGCCGCGTGGGAATGCCCTCGCCATCAAACGGGCTAGTCCCGAAACCACCGACCATGGTCCCATCGTCAATCACGTTCACGCGGTCGGCGGCGATCTTCTCGCCCAGCTTGCCCGCCAGAAACGAAGCCCCGCGATACACCGAGTCTCCATTCACGCCCTCAAAAATATGGTCAAGCATCGACGCCGCTACCAGCGGATCGAGCACCACCGGGACATGCGCTGTCTTGCCCTTGCGTGCTCCCAGCCGCCGCAAGGTGCGCTGGGCGGCCACGGTGCCCACACGCTCAGGGGATTCCAACCGGCCCAGGTTCCGCGCCACCGAAAACCAATAGTCGCGCTGCATCGTGCCGTTCTCGTTCTGCGCGATTGGCACCGCCGCCACCGAACAATATGACCGCCGGTATTCGCCGACAAATCCGTGCGAATTAGCCAATACTTTGTGGCCAGTGGCCGCGTCGAACGAACCGCCTTCAGAATTCTTGATGCGGGGATCGTAATCGAGCGCAGCTTTCTCCGCCCGCCGCGCATAACTGATGCGTTCTTCCCCCGGCAGCGAGTAAACATCGGCGGAATACAGATCAAGATCGCCGGTAATCGATCCCAGTTGCGACGCTTCGGGGATTCCGCCAAACGGATCTTCGGAAGTGATCTTTGAAAGTTCGAGTGCCGATTTCACCATGCGATCAAGCCCCTCGCGGGAAAAGTCGCTCGAATAGGTGCTGGCGGCGCGTTTGCCGTTGAATACGCGAACCCCGATGGCCTTCGACCCGGACTCTTTCAGAGTCTCCACTTGCCCCAAACGCACCAGGGTCGAAAATTCATCGCCTTCGCGAACCACGCATTCCGCTGCCGTCGCGCCGCCCGCCATAGCCCGACGGACGATGTCCTGCGCCAACTCTCTGAGGTCGGTTTCCAGTTTCGGACTTCTAGTTTCTAATTGAGTAGAAGACATGAATGATTTCGTTTGAATTATCGGTGTTGATCCGTGCAAATCCGTGGCGAGCATTTGACCTACTGCATAAACCCGCCAGTTTCTTTCTTAGCGGTTCCACCCACCGTCAGCCGGTCGATCTTGATGGTCGGAATACCTACACCCACCGGCACCGCCTGGCCGTCTTTCCCGCACGTACCTACGCCTTCGTCCAGTTCCAGGTCGTTGCCAACCATGGACACGCGTGTCAGCACGTCCGGCCCGTTTCCGATCAGCGTCGCTCCTTTGATTGGCGCAGTGATTTGGCCATCTTCGATCAAGTAAGCTTCCGAGGCCGAGAACACGAACTTGCCGTTGGTAATGTCCACCTGCCCGCCGCCAAAGTTCACTGCGTAGACGCCGTGTTTCACCGAACGCACAATGTCATGGGGATCATCCTGGCCCGCCAGCATGTAAGTGTTGGTCATGCGCGGCATGGGAATGTGCTCATAACTTTCACGGCGACCATTGCCGGTATTGGCCATTCCCATCAGCTTCGCCGACAGTTTGTCGCTCAAATAACCCTTCAAAATCCCTTTTTCGATCAGCACCGTGTCTTGCGTGGCGTTGCCTTCGTCATCTACATTCAGAGAGCCTCGACGCCACGGCATAGTTCCGTTGTCCACGACCGTGCACTTTTCGCTGGCCACTCGTTTGCCGATCAATCCCGCAAACGCCGAAGTCTGCTTGCGATTGAAGTCCGCCTCCAGCCCGTGGCCGACAGCCTCGTGCAGCAGCACACCCGGCCAACCCGGCCCCAGCACCACCTCCATCTCACCTGCCGGGGCTTCGCGTGCGTCCAATTGCAAGATCGCTTGCCGCGATGCTTCTTTGGCAAAGTACTCCGGAGTTTTCTCTCCAAAGAAGAAGTCCAGTGCCACCCGTCCGCCGCCGCCTGCACTTCCTCGTGCCGAGTTGCCCTCGGTCTTGGCTATACACGCCACATTCAAGCGCGCTAGAGGTTGCGAGTCTTCGGCGAACGTTCCGTCCGACCCAACCACCAGAATATTGCGCAATTCGTCGCCGTAGCTGGCACGCACTTCTTTGATTCTTTGATCGTATGCCCGCGCCGCCTGGTCGGCCCGCATCACCAACTCAACTTTGGCCGTGATCTCGGCATCGACCGATGGCAACGTGACCGGGTACAAGCTGCGCGCCGCCTTTTCCTGGAAACCCACGCTGGCGGTCTTGGCCGGCCCGCTGGCAATCAGCGCTGCGGTTCGCGCGGCGCGCAAAATCCGTTCCGCGGAGAGGTCGTCTGTGTAAGCGTAGCCGGTGCGTTCCCCAGAGACGACCCGCACTCCACATCCGGCGGAGATTCCTTGCGAAGCCGACTTCACCATGGACTCATCCACCATCAGCGAAGTCGAGGAAAGATACTCAAAATAAAGGTCGGCGTAATCGCCACCCGCCGACAATGCCGCAGCTAAATAGCGCTCCAGATCGTGTTCTGTAAGGCCGTAATGCTCGAAGAAGAACCGGTTCTTATCCATAATTGAATTAAACACTCACTGATTAGATGCCCATGAGCCGGGAACGGCTCCGTGCCGAATATCTCAATTATCCCATAGCCCGCCGCGAAACCACTTCGGGACTCAATCGATGGTCACTTGTCACAGACGCCCGATCATCCCTCTGAAACAATCGGCTCCATGACCCCAGAACAGCTTACCCGCACTCTGGAAGACTTCCTTGCCAGCGCGCAAAACGCTGTCATCCTCGAGGACAACACCGTGCTCTTTGACCTGGCCCAGTCAAAGTATTCCGTCTCCGGAGAACACAATAAGTGCTTGCTACACGTTTGGTCCCCGGAGCGCAATGTGGTTCGGCGGGTTATCGAAGCCGAGGTTAAGAATGAAACTCTCCGGCTAACCGTACAACGCCTCGGCCAGTCCCGGCCCAGCAAGCTCGAAATCTTCCGCGAACGCGACCGCCGCACGCCCACCACAAAACGCCTGGCTCGCCTCGCTTATCAGCGCATCTTGCAGCGAACCCTGCAACACTGGTTCCCCTCGTTCCATGCGACTGCACTGCGCACTTCGATGGATCTTGAGCGCTCCTTCGGCCCGATCTATTCCCGTGGATTGCTGCATCAAGGGCAATCGGCATTCGCCGTCCTGGGTGTGAATACTCAGGAGAGCCAGGGTTCCATCGACGCTGCCTTGACCTTCGCGATTTTGTGGCTCGACGTCTGCCGCCAAAGCCATGCAGGAAAGTTTGTCGTCGAAGGACTCAAACTGTTCTTACCCCCCGGCAGCGGGGCCTTAACCCGCGAGCGTATGGCCCACCTGAATTCGCAACGCGCCAAATGGCACCTGTACGAACTCGAAGAACGCGATGACAGCCTGAAAGAGTTGGACGTTTCCGACTGTGGCAATGTGGCTACTCGCCTGGTTCCCTCTACCGACGAATCCAGCACCCGCAGCCGCTTTGCCGCTCCCATCAGTCAAATCCGGGGCCCGATGCCTGAGGCCGAAATCGCCGTTCTGTCGCCCGCGGAAATCGCCTTTCGCTGCCACGGGCTTGAGTTTGCCCGCTCCCACCTGGCCCATGAACCAGGGTCCTTCCGCAGCACCACCGAAATCCTATTCGGCACCGGTCCCCAGGAAACTGTTCTCTGCGAGGCCAATCTCGCCCGCTTCACTCAACTGGTGCACAGCATCGGCGAAGTCCGGCATCCTGAGGGTCCACGCGATCACCCGCTCTGGCGGTTGCATCCCGAACGCTGGCTGGAATCTTTGGTGGTTCAAAATGTCGCTGCCGTGGATGAAATCCTCGACCCGGCTTGTTTCTACTCCCAGGTGCCAGCTTTTTCCGCTGCTGACCGCGCCATGATCGACGTACTGGCCGTCACCCGTGCAGGACGCCTCACCGTGGTTGAACTGAAGGCCGATGAAGACATTCACCTGCCTTTGCAGGGCTTGGACTACTGGTCCCGGGTGGCTTGGCACCATGCTCGCGGCGAGTTCCAGCGCTTCGGATACTTTCCACTCCGCGAACTCAGCCTGGCCGAGCCGCTGCTGCTTCTCGTCGCCCCCGCGTTGCACGTGCATCCTGCGGCCGACACCTTGCTGCATTATTTCTCGTCACAGATCCAGTGGGAACTGCTAGGGATTGATGAAAGATGGCGGCAGGGCGTAAGAATCGTGTTCCGGAAGAGACCGGCCAAGGACCTGGCGGCCCACCCGCACGCTGCCTGACGAATCCCCAGACCGCTACTTCTCCACAAACTCCGCGAACGCTCCGATCTTACCGTAGTACAGGCGGATGCTGCACTTCTTCGCAGCCGTGTGCGCAAAAGAAACTTGCAGTTGCCCTGGAGGTGAATCCACCTCGCCCAACTCCATCGGCCCACGAGCCACATCCTGGGTCTGATCATACGCCGCGCCAGGGGTGACGTTCTTGTTCACGATCAGGGTCCATTCTTTCCTGTTGGGGATGATGTAAACGCTGTACGCGCCGACCGGGATGGGGGCGTTGGCCAAACTGACTGGAGCTCCCACGAACAGCGTGAGGGGTTTTCCTCCTGGTAGCCACACTTTGCCGTTGCGCGTCTCGTCCTTGCCCGCCGCATTGTTGTAGCGCACGCTGATCTCTTGATTGTCATCGAAATCGCAGAAGGCGGTTCCGGTGTGCGCATCCGCGTCCTGCTGTTGAGCCAGAGCTGCGTTGGCAACGAGCACTTGTCCAAGAACAGCAATGCAGATTGCCGCCACGCGCATGTAGGGCCCTCCCTGAATAGTTCCCATTTTCGACCACTCATTGTACGTCGGAGCCTTGGCTATGCGGGAGAAAAAGCTGGCGAGTGTCTCACGGATACTGATCGCCGGCGGTCTTCAGGCCTCGCGCGGATCGAGGGTAGTCCCGATCGTGCTTGGTCTTCGGTGACGTTCTCTTACCTTCCCGCCGTTGTTAACGTTAGTACGATAACGCGATAAAACACCGGGAAGGGCTGGTTTTACCCACATGACGAACGCGGTGAAGACGGTCTCTAAACTAAAGCTTCTTTACAGCGAGGGCGATACAGAAGTATTGGCTTCACAGGCGGCTACGATTCAAAAGGCGGGCTACCAGGTGGAAACCGCTCCCGACCGCAAATCAGTCCTGGCAGCAGTGCGCCGGGGCACCTTTGATCTGGTGATTCTCGGGCCGACCCTCAGCAAGAACGACCGCCACCATCTCGCATACATGGTTAAGAAGGCGACCCAGACCACCCGCGTGCTGGTGATGCACACCGATGGTGAGCGTCACCCCGCCGTTGACGCCAATTTAGACACCGGTTGCAGCATCGAGGCGGTATTGGCAAAGATCTCAACCCTCGGAACGACTGAAGCTGCCCTCGCCAAGGCCGCCTCCGCAGGGAAGTAAAACACGATGCTGGTGTGTGTCTTGGCATCTCCCCAGGCACGAATCAAGACCCTAAACTGTGGGACAAAGCCCCTCTTTTTTGACCTTCGCAATCTCCAACCCACCGCTTTCCGGTAGAATAACCCCGAAATCTTTCATGGCGAACCCGCACAAGACTATCTATGTGACCCTTGCCGGGTTGCCGCTTTCTTTCCATTTGGAGTGGCCGTTCCGCAAATCCACTTCGGGCGCCGACTTTTTCTTTTTGCACGCCGATGTCCTCCTCGAGAACTCCCTTGCGCTGCACGCACCCGTGGCAGTGAACCTTTCCGCCACCGTGCGCGAGGTTTTGCCCTCGCTCGAACCGCAAGCGGCCGAAGGACCCGTAATCAACTCGCTGCGTAAAGAAGTTGACGTCAGGCAACTTGAATTTGTGAAGTCCGGGAAACTGGTGCCGGTGAATTTCTCCAGCCGCCACTGGGATTTCAAGCGCAGCAAATGGGTTTTCGGTAGGGCCAGCGACAAAGACATTTCCACGATGCTAGCGCGAAAGGTGTACTGGCAGGCCCGCCTGGTGGGAGGAACCGCCTGGCTTGGGGATCCCACCGAAGCTCTCTATGTGGAAACTACGCCTGCCCATATTCTGGAGCTCGCCCGTAAACTGGAAGACCAGAAGCTGATCAAGCTGGAAGGTGACTCGGCGGTGGCAGAACCGGCTTTGATGGATCGAGCCGAGCAGTTCGAATCCGACATGCGTACGGCGCTGGAAGAACTAGAAAAGAAACACGCTTTCGAAAGAGGCTAGATCCCCGTCACTCTCCCCGTTTCATCGCATCGATGGTCTGGAACAGTTCGCTATTTGGCTCCTTCACCTCGACGAACGGCCGCCCCTTCGGATTGCTGCTCACGATGTAGATGGTGGGAGTATGGTCGAGATGTATTGCCTTACCCAAATCACGCTCGGCGTTGACCTCGGCCGCGAATTTGCCCTGGGGATCGACCACAAAGGGCAAATCAACCTTGTGATCGGCGGCGAACTTCTCCGCGAACTGCTGGAGATTCGAAGGGAAGATCTCGGGCTGGTGTTCGAAGATATAGTCGCGGAAATCGACGCCCAACTGCTTGGAGCGGCTGTCGAAATAGTGGGCGATCACCGCTGCCTGGTATGACCAGTTGTGCATGGGCAAAGGGAAGTCGTGGCGAATCAAAGGGATCTTGTACGTCTTTGCGGCCTGTGCCACCAACGGGGCCTGGCGTTTGCACTGTGGACATTGCAGGTCCTCGAAAACTACGATAGCTAGCGGCGCGCCCTTGGGCGGACGAAGCGCAGGATTGACCGCTTCCTGCGCAGAGACAAGTGACACAAGCAGAACAGCAGCGATTGCAAGTCGGGAAAGAGGCTTGATCATATTTAGCTCGTTACGGAGCGCTTCGGGCGCGAAACCACAATTGTTCCAAAGGTCAGCAAGGTTAGCAAGGAGATCGCTCCCAACGAAGCGACGCAATAGATGCACCACACCCCCAGAATGTCTCTTTCCACGTGCGCCAGATACAATGAAAACGCCAACCCGATGACGCCTGCAGCCAACAGCAGGCGATAAGCGCGTTTCATGGCAAGTGTTCCCATCAGCAAATATCCGGCCATTCCAATGACTGCAACCGGCACGCCTGCCAGCACCGCAAACGGGCTGTGGTTGACGATCCCGCAGTCCCAATGCTCGTTGATACTGCAAGGGGACAAGTCGGTGCGGTAGTGCTCGCGAAGGGCAAGACCCGCCGCCATGAAGCCAAGGACAGCGATGAAAGCCAGGAAGAACCGCATCAGATTAGAACATCCCTCGATCCCATTTTACAGCAGCCTCAACTGCTTCTTCTCCAGCGCCAGCAATTTCTCTTTGATCGGCAATCCGCCGCCGTACCCGGTCAGCTTGCCATTGCTGCCGATCACACGATGGCAGGGAATCACAATTGGGATGGGATTCGAGCCATTGGCTAGACCCACGGCTCGCGAGGCTTGGGGATTGCCGATCCGGCGCGCGAGTTCCCCGTAGGAAATCGTCTCCCCGTACGGAATCTCGCTCAACCGTCGCCAGACCTCCAGCTGAAACGGCGTCCCTTCCGGCGCCAGCGGCAGATCAAAATCTTCCCGCTCACTTGCGAAATAAGAGCGCAACTGGCTGATTGTCGTGTGCAGTGGCGCCGCGTCTTGTTTCCACGCTGGGTCCGGTCGCGCCGAGTGCCTGCCGTTCACGAACAGGATCTGTCGTAGGCCGGCTTCGTCCGCCACTAGCAGCAGCGGCCCGACTGGACTTTCGATCTGGGTGTAGACCATGCTCGCCATAGAGTCAGGCTAGATAGTTCTAGAGCGCAGCCGCTTGTTCGCGCCGTCGCCCTTGAATCTCAATGTAGACGTTTACCAACGACACCGCCGCTGGAGTCACTCCGGGAATGCGTGACGCATGGGCGATAGTGCGCGGCCGGATCTTCAACAACGTCTCCTGCATTTCGCGGGAAAGGCCACTCACGGAGTGATAGTCAAACCACTCGGGAATAGTCCGCCGCTCCGCTTTCTTCAAACGGTCTATGGCTCGTTGCTGCTGCAGCAGATAGCCTTCGTACTTGATTTCTGTCTCTACAGACTTCAGCTCGTTTCTGATTTCGGAAGAAAGCCCGACCTCCGGTGCAAACGGATTCTCACCGATTGCCTCCCGCCGGAAAAAGGCCGGGTCCACCTCGCTGAGAATCGAGGCCAATTGCTCGATCGTGATCTCAGGCCGCCTAAGTAGCTGCGCCAGTGTCTGGCCCACCACTCCCTCAGGTATTGATGAGATCATCCCGACCATTCCGCTCGTCAGCTTTGTCCCCTCCAGCAACCGCCTCATCGACTCCAGACGGGCCTGTTTGGATTCGAAGTCAGCCCACGCCGCATCCGAGATCAATCCCACGCGTCGGCCGTGCGGCGTCAGCCTCCGGTTGGCATTGTCGATTCGCAGATGCAGACGAAACTCGGCCCGCGAGGTAAACATTCGATACGGCTCGTTCGTCCCCTTCGAAATCAGGTCGTCGATCAGGATTGCCGTGTATGCTTCTGTCCGATCCAGCACCAGCGCCAGCTCCTGCTTCACTTTCAGCGCAGCGTTGATCCCCGCCATCAACCCTTGGCAGGCCGCTTCTTCGTATCCGCTGGTCCCGTTGATTTGTCCGGCTAGAAACAGCCCGGTAAGCTTCTTGGTTTCGAGGGTTCGCTCCAGCTCCGTCGGATCAATCGAGTCGTATTCAATCGCATATCCCGGGCGCAGCATCTCCGCCGTCTCCAGCCCAGGAATCGACTTCAAGATCTCCAGCTGTACTTCGACCGGCAGCGACGTACTCATCCCGTTCACATAGATTTCGTGAGTGTTCAAGCCTTCGGGTTCGAGGAAGAGCTGGTGCGTAGTTTTATCTGGAAACTTAACGATCTTGTCTTCGATCGACGGACAGTACCTCGGCCCGATCGACTGAATCTGCCCGCTGTACATCGGCGACCGGTGCACATTCTCGCGGATGATGCGCTGTGTCTCCGGCGTGGTCCAGGCAATGTAGCAGGGAACCTGCGAGTCGTGGTGCGCCACCCGCCGGGTGCGGAAACTAAACGGCGTAGGATCGACATCGCCCGCCTGAACCTGAAACCGCGACCAGTCAATGGTCCGTCCATCCAGACGCGGCGGCGTGCCCGTCTTTAACCGGCAGCCCCGTAGCCCCAACCGCTTCAAAGCTTCTCCCAGCAACACCGCTGCCGGTTCACCCGAACGTCCCGCCGGATATTGCTGCTCGCCGCAATGGATCAATCCATTGAGAAACGTCCCGGTAGTGACAATGACCGCCGAAGCGCTGACAGTGCGGCCGTCGCGCAGTTTGATACCGCGGCAAATCCTGGAATCTTCTGAGCCGGTGGCGGGCTGAGTGCTGAGTGCTGAATGCTGAGTGCTTTCTACAATCAACTCCGCCACTTCCGCCTGCTTGATCTTCAAATTCGGCTGTGACTCGAGCACTTCCCGCATCTTCAGCCGATAAGCCTGCTTGTCGCACTGCGCCCTAGGTGACCATACCGCCGGCCCACGCGAGGTATTCAGTAACCGAAACTGGATGCCGACCGCATCCGTGATCTCGCCCATAATTCCGCCCAGCGCATCGACTTCACGCACCAGGTGTCCTTTGGCGATCCCACCGATCGCCGGATTGCACGACATCTGTGCAATTAGATCGACGTTGAGGGTATAGAGGGCAGTCTTCAGTCCCATGCGGGCAGCGGCCATGGCCGCCTCGCACCCGGCATGGCCGGCGCCGACTACGACTACATCGAATTGTTCAGTGAATGGCGGCATTGGAGAAGCGTCCCGGCGGCGGGAGTACGTCTATTCTAGCAACTCCGGAGATCCTTATCCGTGTCGATCCCATCGCCCGATTTAAGCCTTGGCCTTCGTCGGCTCTTTGACCGCCATGTGCCGGCTGACTTGAATCACCATCTTCCCCGCTCGCTTGTCGGCGTCTACGATCACGTGGTCACCGTGCAGCACCTCGCCGTCGAGAATCTTCAGCGCGAGCGGATCCTGCACCAGCTTCTGGATCGCCCGCTTCAGCGGCCGGGCTCCGAAGTTGGGATCGAATCCCTCAGTAAACAACAACTCACGCGCCGCATCCGTCAGCTCCAGCGAAATCTTCCGATCCGCCAGCAGTCGCCGCACATCTTCCAGCCGAAGCTCGATGATCTTCACCAATTGCTCTTTCCCGAGCGGGCTGAAGATGATGATGTCGTCCACCCGGTTCAAGAACTCCGGCTTGAAATGCCCATGCAGCGCGTTCATTACGTGCTTCGAGGCCTCTTCAAACTCCTTTTCTGAGTGCAAGGCATCAGCCTGCAAAAACGCCGACCCGAGGTTTGAAGTCATGATGATGACCGTGTTCTTGAAATCCACGGTGCGGCCTTTGCCATCCGTCAGGCGGCCGTCGTCCATCATCTGCAAGAGCACGTTGAACACATCCGGATGCGCCTTCTCGATTTCATCGAACAGCACCACCGCATAGGGCCGCCGCCGAATTTGCTCGGTCAGTTGACCGCCCTCTTCGTAGCCCACATATCCGGGAGGCGCACCGATCAATCTTGAGACCGCGTGCTTTTCCATGTACTCGGACATGTCGATGCGTATCAATGCATGTTCATCGTCGAACAAGAATTCCGCCAGCGCCCGCGCCAACTCGGTCTTGCCCACGCCCGTCGGGCCTAAGAATATGAAGGAGCCAATCGGGCGCTTGGGGTCGCTCAACCCCGCACGCGACCGCCGGATGGCATTCGCCACCCGCTCGAGAGCTGCATCTTGCCCCACCACTCGCTGCCGCAGCCGGTCTTCCATGCTGACCAGCTTCTTGACCTCGCCCTCCAGCATCTTCGACACCGGAATGCGGGTCCACTTCGATACAATGCGGGCGATGTCCTCTTCGTCCACTTCCTCCTTGAGCATTCGCGCTTTGCCCTTGCTCTCGATTTGCGTGACCTTCGCAAGATCCTCTTCCGCCTGCCGCAGCAATCCATAGCGAATTTCCGCAACCCGCTGCAAATTCCCCTTGCGCTCTTCCGCCTGTTCCTCGATCTTCAACTGCTCAATCTTTTCCTTCAGCGTCCGGGAGCGCGCGATCAGGTCTTTTTCTTTTTTCCAGTTTGCCTTGAGCGCGGTCGCCTTCTCTCGAATCTCCGCCAGCTCTTTGTCGATTGCCTTCAGCCGATCCTTAGAGTTCGGATCGTCTTCCTTCTTCAACGCCTGCCGCTCGATCTCGAGCTGGGTGGCCCGGCGCTCCAGTTGGTCAATCTCAGTGGGCAGGGAATCAATCTGGATGCGCAATGAAGCCGCCGCTTCGTCCACCAGGTCGATGGCCTTGTCCGGCAGAAAGCGGTCCGAAATGTAACGGTGCGACAAAGTTGCCGCGGCCACGATCGCTGAGTCCTTGATTCTCACCCCGTGGTGGACCTCGTACCGCTCCTTCAACCCACGCAGGATCGCGATCGTATCCTCAACATTGGGTTCACCCACGAATACAATCTGGAAACGGCGCTCCAATGCCGCATCTTTCTCGATGTACTTGCGATATTCGTTCAGCGTGGTGGCCCCAATGGCACGCAGCTCCCCGCGGGCCAGCGCCGGCTTCAGCATGTTGGAAGCGTCGATTGCCCCCTCGGCCGCGCCCGCGCCCACCAAGGTGTGCAACTCGTCGATGAACAGAATCACCTGGCCAGCGGAATCTTCAATTTCCTTCAATACGGCCTTCAGCCGATCTTCAAATTCGCCGCGATACTTCGCTCCGGCCAACATGGCTCCCAAGTCGAGAGCAACCACGCGCTTGTTCTTGAGTCCTTCGGGCACATCGCCGGAAATAATCCGTTGCGCCAGACCCTCGACAATCGCAGTCTTACCCACGCCCGGCTCTCCGATGAGCACAGGATTATTCTTAGTCCGGCGGGAAAGCACTTGCACAACCCGGCGGATTTCTTCGTCCCGACCGATCACTGGATCGAGCTTGCCGCGCCGGGCCTGCTCCGTCAGATCACGGGCGTAGCGCTCCAGGGCCTGATACTTGGCTTCCGGATTCTGGTCGGTCACCTTCTGCGAGCCGCGGACTGCGGTCAGTGCCTTCAGAATAGCGTCGTAGGTTGCGCCATGGCGGGCGAGAATCTCATGCGCCGCACTACGCTTGGTCTGGGTAGCCGCCAGCAGCAAGTGCTCAGTCGAGACATATTCGTCTTTGAAATTGGCAGCTTCTTTGAAAGCCCGTTCCAGCAGCTGATTGACGGCTGGGGAGAGCGTTGCCTGAGCGCTCTCGCCGGAAACCTTGGGCAGCCGGTCGATCTCTCCATAAAGATCGTTCAGCACTGCCTGCGGGCCAATGCCGATCTTCTCCAGCACCGGCGGCACAATGCCTTCCTTGTCTTCGATCAGCGCCGCCAGCAGGTGCAGGGGCAACACTTCCGCATTCCCGTGCTCCGAGGCCAGTTCATTCGCCCTCTGCACCGCTTCCTGAGCCTTTACCGTAAATTTGTCCCAACGAATTGCCATGATGAAACTCCTGACGAGAGCATTCAGCACCTAGCATTCAGCCACCGAGGGTACTTGCCGATTTCGGCATCGGCGCTGCGGACTAAATGCAGAGTGCTGACCAACTGCTTGCTCCATGCTAAAACAAACGGGAGGCAACCTGCGCCTCCCGTCAAAATACGTCATTCAACCGACCTTACGCGGCCTGGGCCTTGTTTTCCAAGGTCTTCTCGCTGCCGACGCTGATCTTAATCTGCTTGGGCTTGGCTTCGGCTTTCTTGTTCAGCCTGATCTTCAACACGCCCTTGTCGTACTGGGCAGACACGCCTTCTGCGTCCACTGTCGTAGGGAGAGTGAAAGACCGGGTGAAACTGCCATATTGCCGCTCGACGCGCCGGTAGTTCTCTTCCTTCTCTTCTTTTTCCAACTTGCGCTCGCCATGCACGGTCAGTGTGTTGTTCTTGAGGCGAACATCGATGTCTTTCTCATCGATCCCTGGTACTTCAATCTTCAAGGTGACCTGGTGATCGTCTTCATACACATCCACTGCCGGCGCGAAGCTGCTGCTGGTCAAGGCTTCGTCGCGGCTTTCGCTGACCGACTGCTGAAACAGCCGGTTCAGCCGGTCCTGCAATGTGCTGAACTCACGGAATGGCTCCCAACGGGTAATTACGGTCATTGCTCAATTCCTCCTAAGAATTCGGAAACGTCTTGCTTCCAACGTCTTGGATGCCATTATTAGTACTAACGAATCATAAAATATGAGCTAATTGTTGTCAATACACTAAACATGCTTATATTTCAGTTGCTTACGTTAACTATGAAGCACTTCAAGTATCCGGTCTCGGGGACGTTCGCCAGTATCGGGTGGTCTTTGGCTTGCATACGGCTCTCCAGGATCCGCACCTCCCGGTGAGCGTCTCGGGCGGCTTCCGCTACCACGGCGAGGAACTCTGCCCCGCTCACATGGTAGGAGCAGGAGCAGGTCACTAGAATCCCGCCCGTCCGCAGCATCTTCAGCGCCCGCAGGTTCAGTTCCTTGTATCCCCGCACCGCCGTATCCAGGTCACGCTTGCTCTTGGCGAAGGCCGGAGGGTCAAGCACCACGGCGTCATACCGTTGCCCACTCTTGGCATAGTCTCGCAATACATCGAATGCATTGCCCTCGATCCACTCAATCTCCCTGCCATTAAGCACAGCGTTACGGTCGGCGACCTCGAGCGCAGGCCGGGAACTGTCCAAACCTGTGACCTTTGAACAATACTTCGCCAGATGCAGGGCGAATCCGCCGTGGTAGCAGAAGGCATCCAACGCCTCACCCCGCGCGTAGTGTGCCGCCGCTGCATAATTCTCCCGCTGATCCAGAAATGCTCCGGTTTTCTGTCCTTCCTTGACGTCGTAGTGAAACCGAACGCCATTCATGGAAAAGATCGTATTGCCTTTGTCCCCCTGTACCAGCCCGGAGCTGCGCGCCGGCAACTGCTCCAGTTCCCGAATCTTGGGTTCCACCTTTTCGGCGATCGCAGCAGGATGCATCTGATCAGTCAGTTCCGCGAGCACAGCTTTCCGAACTAGCTCCCCGTCCGTCGCCTGCGTCAGCACCTGAAACGACAGCAAATCGTTGTAGCGATCGACAATCAGTCCCGGCAGGAAGTCGGCTTCGCTGAACACCACGCGGTAGGCGTCAGTGTCCCTGACAAACCGTTCGCGATACGCGATGGCCGAACGGATCCGATCGCGCAACAGCCCGTTCAAGTCCTTAATTGCTTCGCGGGAAATCAGGCGGATTGCGATCTGCGATGCACTGCTGTAAAAAGCGGTACCCAGGAACTTTCCGCGTTCGTCAAGAACCTGCACCACTGACCCAGGTGCGACGCTGTCAGCCGCGGCGACATCCGAACGATAGACCCAGACGTGGCCATCTTTGATCCGCGTGGCGCCGCGGGCAGAAATCTTGATTTTGGGAAATGCCGACGCTTCGATGGACTTCGAGACCGGGGATGGCATGAACAGATACTAAACGACAGAAACTACACAGGTGGGTCAGCTTGACACTGGATGTTCGGCCGTAATTGCTTCGGCTTTCGAATGCTTCGAGGGAGTCGCCGCTTCTACCCGCGCCAGATTCAAGTCCCGATGCAGCGCATCCAGCGTCGCCGTGGGCAACTCGACGCCCCACTCATCGATCTCGGGCTCCGGCCAATGTCCATTCAGGCGGATCGTGTCCCCTAACTCCTCGGGAAATGCCAATCGATACGCTCCCTCCCGGAGCAACGTCTCTCCGATCTTGCGTCCGCTGGCCGCGTCGTAGATTCGGCGGCTCGATTCGGCGCCGTGATTGACGAACACCACGAATACTTCGCCCTCTTCTGCATGCATTGCCCTGTAATACCAAGCCTGGCTGGCTTCAATCTTGGGATGCGCCCGGCGTTTTCTGGTCTCGATTGCAGGGTGATCGTGGCTGGGATCGTAATACAGAATTCGCTGGCAGGATTCGCAGCTGACCTGCTTGTCAGACCGCACTTCGTTGTAAGTTTGCGGTCGCAGCATCACCTGGCAGGCCATACATTTTTGGTCTCTTACTTCAGAAATGCCGGTGCCGCGGTATTTCGCCACCCGTTCATACTGGCGCAACACGTCTGCGTCCACTCCGCCCCGCGCGCTCTCCCGTTTGGCGTTCCATTCCGCCATCTGCCTTTCATCTTCGGCGGTACGTTCCCGGGCCTGAATCTTCTCTTTTTCAATCTCGGCGGTCTCGGCTCTTAATTCCGCTTCAGCCGCCTTCACCGCTTTCTCCCGGGCCTCGGCGTTGACCATCAGTTCCAGGATCTTGTCTTCGTTGGCGCGAATGTCCTGTTCGGCAAACTGGATCTCGTGCATCAGCGCCTTATACTGCTCATTGGTCTTTACTTCGAGCGACTGGTCGCGATATTTGGATATCTTCTGCTGGCGGTCCTGGATGGCGCTCTCGAATGTGCGTCGCGCAGCTTCATCTGCCTTCACGGCAGTTTTGGCCTTCTCCAGCCCCGCCTTGGTACCCGCCAGCCTCTCCTCAATCGCAGCCACCCGTTTGGGAAGGGCGGCAATCTCCTCCTTCAGACGGAGAATCTCCCGGTCAGCGCGCTGCAACTCGATCAGGTTTTGTATTTCTGGAAGCATCTCTGAGAGTAGGGCTCATATGATTTTAGCACGCTTGGCCCGCCTGCCTTGCCATCTGAGAACTGGAAACTGAGATCTGAGAACCCGGTTTCAAGTCAACCACCCTGCCGTTGTACACTTCTCGTCCGGCCATATTGCTCTTTGGGAGATTGTTTGTGAAACACTTTTTCCTCTGGACGCTCTCTATCTCGCTGCTGGTTCCTATCGCTACTGCCCAGTCCGCTGCTCCCCCGCAAAAGCCCCTTACCATCGAGAGCGCATTCGCCGAGGGCGGGATCACTGGCCGGGGGCCTGAATCCATTCAATGGACTCCGGACGGCGCCACTCTGTCCTTCATCCAGCGCGACGACTCCGGCGAACACGGCGAACTATGGATGCAGAATGTTGCTACCGACCAAAAGAACCTCCTGGTCGGTGAAGTCAAGCTGGCCAAACTGTCCCCTCCTCTCAGCCGGCTAAAAGATGATCGTGAACGCGAGCAGATTACCCGCTACCACGTCGAACCCTACCAGTGGACGCCTGATTCCAAGCATCTGCTGTTCAACGCTCTCGGCCAACTCTGGCTCTACACCATCGAAAGCGGCACTGCGGTCCTGGTTAGCTCCTCTCCCGAGCCCGCCCGCGACTCCAAGTTCTCACCCGATGGCAACAAGCTCGCCTACCTCCGGAAGCACAATCTCTATGTGCGCTCAGTCTCGAAAGATCTTGCCAATGATGCCGAGATGCAACTGACTCGAAGCAGCGAGAAAGAAGAGAAAGACGAAAGCCTGCTGAACGGGGAAGTCGACTGGGTCTATGCGGAAGAACTTTCGGTCCGCAGCAACTACTTCTGGTCGCCCGACAGCCGCGACATCGTATTCCTACAGATGGATGAATCCAAAGTGCCCGCTTACCCCATCGTGAACTGGATGCCAACGCATCCGACGGTGGACATGGAGAAATATCCGCAGGCTGGTGATCCCAATCCAAGCGTGCGACTCGGCGTTGTCAGTTCCTCCGGCGGCAAGCCGAGATGGATTTCACTAACCAACGATTCCGACATCTACATTCCTCGTTTTGGCTGGGTTCGCGATGGCCTGCTTTGGGCCGAGGTTCTTAACCGCGCTCAGGATACGCTCGACCTCTACTTTGTGGACGCTCGTTCCGGCCATTCGCGCAAGGTGTTGACCGAAACCGCGCCCGACGCTTGGGTTTACGTCAATGACGATTTCAAAGTTCTGAAATCAGGAGACCGTTTCTTGTGGTCGAGCTGGCGTGACGGCACCACGCAGCTCTACTTGTACAGCTTCGACAAAGAGAAGCCGCTGATCTCCGACGCCCGGCTGGAACGGCAGCTTACTCAGGGGGATTTCGAAATGCTTGGCGTTGAGGGTCTCGACGAGAGCGCAGGCCTTATCTATTTCAACTGCAACAAGGATGATCCGCGCCAGCGTCAGCTTTACTCGGTGAAGATTGATGGCTCAGGATTGCAGCGTGTTTCGCGCGAAGATGGCACTCACGCAGTTACTTTCGCCGACGACGGCAAACACTACTTCGACGAATTTTCCGCGCTTATGACGCCGCCGCGCCTTGCCGCCTGCGACTCTGCCGGAGCCTGTACCCAAGTCTGGCAGTCACGAGATGTCGATGCCTATGGCCTCACTCCGCCCAAGTTCCTCGACTTCAAAGCCAACGATGGAACTCCCCTTTACGGCGAATTACTGCTTCCGCCGGGCAGTGACGCCGCTACCAAGACTCCCCTGATCGTGAACATCTACGGCGGCCCGGCGGCCCAGCTGGTTACAAACAGTTGGATTCAGGACTGGTCCGGCTCATCCGGACTCTTTCACCAAATCCTCGCCCACGAAGGCTTCGCCATTTTCACTGTGGACAATCGCGGCACGCCTGCGCGCAATCGTAAGTTCCAGACTGCGATACGCCATCAGTTTGGCGCCATCGAATTGCAAGACCAGCTCGCCGCGCTCGATCAGCTTTTCGCACAATACCCGCAACTGGACCGCTCCCGCGTCGGCATCTGGGGATGGAGCAACGGTGGTTCTATGACTCTATACGCCATGACCCATTCCGATTTGTTCAAAGCCGGTGCGTCGGTTTCCCCCGTCACCAGTTGGCGCAATTACGACTCCATCTATACCGAACGCAACAACGGCCTGCCCTCCGACAAAACCACCACCAGCTACGCCGACCTGGATCTCGCCAAAGTCGCCGACAAGCTGCACGGATCGTTGCTGCTGCTTCACGGCACGAGTGACGACAACGTGCATTTCCAGAACAGCATTCAGATGGTCGAAGCGCTGGTCAAAGCCGGCAAGCAGTTCCGCTTCATGGCCTATCCCAACAAGACGCACAGCATTGCCGGCGCCACCGATCAAACGCATCTCTTCCATTTGATCGAAGACGACTTCCTGTGTGAGCTAAAGTAAACTCATGCACCGCATCTCTCTCGGCAACTTCGAACTTACCGCCGTTTCCGACGGCACTTACAGCCTCGACGGCGGCGCTTTCTTTGGCGTCGTCCCCAAATCCTTGTGGCGAAAAAAGGTCACACCCGACGACCGCAACCTGGTCCCTGCGGGGCTGAATTCCGTCGTGGTGCGTACCGGGGACAAGACGATTCTGATCGAAACCGGCATCGGCAACAAGCTGACCGAGAAGATGGTCAAAATTTACGGCCAGCCCGCCAAACTCCTCGAAAATCTCGCCGCCGTCGGCATCGCGCCCGAAGACATCGACATCGTGATCAACACTCACTTGCACTTCGACCACTGCGGATGGAACACCGTCTTGCGCGGTTCGACCGTTGTGCCAACTTTTCCTCGCGCGAAATATTATGCTCCGGAAGGCGAGTGGCAATACGGGCAAAAGCCCAGCGAGCGCGATGCCATCAGCTACATCAGCGCCAACTATGATCCGCTCGTAAGCAGCGGCCAAATGCAGCTCCTGAAGGGCGATCAGGAGATCCTTCCCGGCGTCTCGGTCGCGGTTTTCCCCGGCCACACTCGCCACATGCAGGCGGTAATGCTCCACAGCGAGGGAAAAACTGCTTGCTATATTTCCGACCTGATCCCGACCACCTGGCACCTCGACCTCACCTGGGGCATGTCATTCGATCTGTTTCCGCTCGAAACCATCGCCAACAAGAAGCGCTACTACGCTCAGGCGATTCCCGAGAGGTGGCTGACGCTTTTTACACATGATCCGAACATGCCGTGGGCTTATGTGGAGAAGGATGAAAAGGAGAAGATGGTGGCGAGAGCAGTGTAGTAGATCAAGTCGCTCTAACTAATCGTGCGAAGGCGCACTGAGCCGAATCATTGAACCGTTAGTGGGACAGCTCCCCGGCGCGACCGGATTCTGCTACGAAGAAACGCAGCGGCAGAGTAAGCGAGCGACGGGTACAGCGGCACCATAACAGTCCATTGCAGCAGCGTTGCTGAGCATCCGCAGTCCCAGTTGAAATACGTGCGCCATACTTCGGCCCAGTAGTTCTGCGCTGGGACGAATTGGTGGAACAAAGCCACGACAATGCTCACCTGTGCCACCGGCCAAATCCACACGTACGCTGGGGACCCCTCCTTGAGCCACTCGCTCGCGAAGTACCCCAGAATGAAAGCGACCGCCGTTTGAAGCGGAAAATACGGTCTGTCCACCAGAACCGAAAACAAACCCTCCCCGGGACGTCCTTGCGCCAGCCGCGAATAGAGTAACAATGGAGAAATGACCATGACCGCAATCGCAACTGAGCCGTAGGTCCCAATAAACGTAGCTGTAACGTACTTCGAGGCGGGAAAACCAAATTTCCGCAGACCAGGCGAGATTGGTTCCAAACCTACAGTTTTCACGTACCGGAGGTAGGTCACAGAAACCGCGAAAAGTATCGAGACGACAACTGCAGGCATCATTGACTCCACAAACTGTCAAATGCTACATCACCATCCTGATGAATAACAGCTACAAGCGAAGACCGCCACTATGTCTCCGGAGTGGGCGCCCCCGCAGCAACCAGTTGCAACCGCGTTTCAAGGAACTCGTCGACCCGCCCAGAATCTCTGGTGCATCAGCGATTCCTACCAATTCACGCGGCGATGCGCCTTACAATACCTCCTCACAGGTGTAGCATGAACCTTTCGATTCGGATTGCAATCGCTCTGCTCCTTTCATCCTCCATGTCTGCCCAAGACCGGTCCACTGCACGCTCCATGGTCATCACACGATACGGCATTGTCGCTACCAGCCATGTGCAAGCATCGGTAGCGGGTTCCGAAATCTTGGCAAAAGGAGGCTCTGCCGTGGACGCAGCCATCGCCGCGAACGCCGTGCTCGGCGTGACTGAACCCATGATGAACGGAATGGGTGGCGACTTGTTTGCCATTTATTGGGAGGCAAAAACCGGCAAGCTCCACGGCCTTAACGCCAGCGGATGGGCGCCTCGCGGCCTGACCGTCGCACATGTGAAGGCGAAAGATGCGACCGTCATGCCGCTCGGAGGCATTGACTCCGTCACCGTCCCCGGCGCGGTCGCGGGATGGAACGCGTTGCACGAACGCTTCGGGCGCCTGGCCTGGAAGGATCTTTTTCAATCCGCGATTCTCTATGCCGAAGAGGGCTACCCGGTCCCTGAAATCATTCAGTCCTATTGGAACGATTCTGCCGACTGGATCGCAAAAGATCCCGAAGGCCGGCGCGTCTATCTGCCTAATGGCAAGCCCCCAGCAGTGGGACAAGTGTTTCACAATCCCGATCTCGCAAAAACCTTGCAACTGGTAGCTCAGAATGGAGCGGCAGCCTTTTACAAAGGCGAAATTGCGCGCGCCATCCTGAGCACGTCGCAGAGCTTGGACGGAACCATGGCAGCGGATGATCTGGCCGAGTTTTCGCCGGAATGGGTTGAGCCCATTTCAACCACCTATCGCAACTGGACCATCTACGAACTTCCCCCCAACGGACAAGGCATGGCCGCCCTCGAAATGCTGAACATCATGGAAACGTCTCCGCCATCGCCCGACGGCCCGCTCAGCACCGCCGAACTCCATAAGAAAATCGAAGCCATGAAGCTGGCATATGCCGACCTCGGCCGTTACAACGCCGATCCAAGATTCGCGAAAGTCCCAGTCAAAGGAATCTTATCGAAGGAATACGCCCGCCAGCGCGCTCAACGAATCGACCCCGGCAAGGCCAACTGCGAAGTCTTGGCCGGTACGCCGCCCACCAGCGACACTACTTACCTCTCGGTCGTCGATCGTGAGGGCAACATCGTCTCGTTGATTCAAAGCAATTATGAAGCGTTCGGCTCGGGCATCGTAGTGCGCGGCATGGGATTCGTATTGCAAGATCGCGGCGCGCTGTTCTCGCTCGACCCTGCTTCTCCCAATGCTCTCGCTCCGCGCAAGCGGCCGTTTCACACCATCATTCCGGCTTTCATGGAGCACGGCGATCAACACATTGGCTTCGGCATCATGGGAGGAGCGAACCAGCCGCTGGCCCACGCGCAGTTTGTTTCGAACGTCGTCGACTACGGAATGAACATTCAGGAGGCGCTGGAGAAAGCCCGTTTCACGGTGAGTTCAGAGCGCGGATGCAACATCGTGATCGAGTCGCGTGTGCCACCAGAAGTGCGGCAGAAACTTTCTGCGATGGGACATCAACTCGATGTGCGGCACGAATACTCCACCGCCATGGGCCGCGGCCAGGCGGTCCTGCATGACTCGAAAACCAAGGTAAACTACGGAGCATCTGACCCCCGCGCTGACGGCGCGGCTGTGCCGGAGGCGCCGACACGGTGAGGAGTCGCGGCTAACCGCCGTCGCTGCCTGCGGAAAAATTATCCCATCGGAGGCCTCGCGGCCGGCAGCAACGGCGCGCCCTACGGCACCCGCTCCGCCCCTTCTTACCTCGGTAACTGGAGTCTTCCCCGCCATGGTGCCAAGATCAACATGGTTGTGGGAGCCTTCTTATGCGAAAGTTCGTAGTCGCCGCATTCTTTTTGCTTTTCTGTAGCCCGGTCCTGTGGGCCAAAGACACTCCTCAGGAAGCGCCGCAGACTGCCCGGCAAGCTCTCATGGAGATGTTTTTCAGCAAAGAGCCAGGGACCTTTCTCAAGCATTTACCTGCTGCCACCCGCGCTACCTTGGAAAAATCAGGCGCTCTGGCCACCCTGCAACAGTATTCCCTCCTCGCCGGACAGCTTCAAACGCAAGGAGGCAAGAGCTTTCAAACATTTGAGACGGGATCGGTCATGCTGGCATTCGAGGATCCCAAGACTAGCCAAAAAGTGGAGGTCGTCGTCGAGAACGACGCCCTGCAAGGCGAGCAGGACGACATCGAACTATCGTTTCACACCTACAAAGAGAACCAGGCGCAAAGAACTCCCTTCATGCCTCGCGTCGTATTTTCCATGAAAATGGAATCCGGCCTCTGGACATTGAATGAGATTGCCGTCACCATCACCCTGCCCCTCGCCGATCCCGATCTCTTGAAGGTGATTTCAGATGGGATGAAGGCACGCACAGTCGGTGCCACCCCGCAGATGCAACTGCAGACCCAAGCGCAGACTCCCATGCGAACCCCCGGGAGCGATGCCAGCATTCTCACGGCCGTGCGCATGATTCTCGGAGCCGAGGCCACTTACTCGGCAACCTATCCCGCCGTCGGATACACCTGTACACTTTCCGATCTCGATGGCTTCGGCGCCGCCCAGGCGAGCGAGCACCAAGCCATGCTCATCAATAGCGGACTGGCCAGCGGCAGGTACCACGGGTACACCTTTTCGCTATCGCAGTGCACCGCCGCAGGTTTCCGTCTTACCGCCGCGCCCACCGGAGAAAGTTACGGTCGTCGCGCATTTTGCGCCGATCAATCCGGCGCCATCCGCGCTTCTGCGGACGGCAGCGCCGCCACGTGCGTGAGCAGCGGTACACCTGTCCCGTAAGGGACACAACACCGACGGCCAGCGAAGCGGCGGGATTCCTAGGCTTGCGGCGCGAGTGCGCCGACCAACTGCAACCGCCCCTCAAAGAACTCCTCCACCCTACCCAATATCTCCACCGCGCTCTTCGATTCATAGATCGCCTTGCGCAGCCCGGCTCCGCCCGGCACGCCGTGCGTGAACCACGAGGCAAACTGCTTCATCTTGCCGACTGCATCCGGCAGTTCTTCCTCGATCAACATGCTGAAGTAAGTTCGAATCATCTGATAGCGATCGCCCTCGCTCGGCTCGTCGTATTGTCCAGTCGCACAATACTGTTCAATCTGCCGAAAGATCCACGGATTCGACGGCGCTGTCCGCCCGATCATCACCGCATCGCATCCCGTCTGCCCCACCATTGCGCAGGCATCTTCCGGCGTGCGGATATCCCCATTCCCAATCACCGGAATCTTCACCGCCGCCTTCACCGCGGCAATCCAGTCCCAGCGTGCTTGGCCGCTATATCCCTGTTCGCGAGTGCGAGCGTGCAGCGCCACCGCACGAAGGCCACACTCTTCAGCCAACTTGGCCAACTCAACGCAAACAATCTCTTCATCATTCCATCCCGCGCGGAACTTGACGGTAAAGGGGATGGTCACTGCCCCGCGCACCGCTTCAAAGATTCGCGCAATCGCCGGCAAATCCCGCAGCAGTCCGGAGCCGCCATTGCACTTCACCACCTTTTTCGCCGGACACCCCAGGTTCAGATCCACCACATCGAACCCCAGACCTTCGACAATCCGCGCTGCATCCGCCATCACTTTGGGATCGCTGCCGAAAAGCTGCGCCGAGATAGGGTGCTCGTCCTCGTAGAAGTGGAGGTAGCGCTTAGCCTTCTGATCCTTGGCGCGGAGCACGCCGTCGGCCGAGGTGAACTCGGTCATGATCAGCCCGCATCCGCCCAGGTTGCGAATAAACCGGCGAAAGACGGTATCAGTCACACCAGCCATCGGGGCCAGCACGGTAGCCGGACGAATCTCGACATTACCGATTCGTAGCAACGAAGGGACGGGCACCGCCGCACGGGCGAGGATCCCCGCGCCTACATTCCCCGAATCGTCCCAGAACTTGCGCACTTATCAATTCTACCGGAGCCACAAGAAAAGAGCCTCCGAAAGGAGGCTCTTCAAATCAGCGTTAGTCCGCGAAAATCTGCGGCGAAAAGTTACTTTTTGGCCGTTTCCACCTTGGCATACTTGCGCCGGAAGCGCTCCACTCGGCCGGCCGTATCCAGCAGCTTCTGCTTGCCAGTAAAGAACGGATGACACTGCGAGCAGATTTCTACGTGGATGTCGCCGCGATGAGTCGAGCGCGTGGCAAAACTGTTACCGCATGCGCACATGACGCGGATTTCGTTGTAAGCGGGATGTATGGCTGTTTTCATGGTTTCCTGACCTCTACCGAAGCCATTTGATTCTAAAGGATGCCCTCAGGATTCAGCAACCCGTGGCCGGATTGCTACGCGGCCTGCCCCAAATGAAAAACGGCAGGGCCGACTCCCTGCCGTATTCGATGTAGAATCTGGCCCTTACTTCGTTCGGTTTACAGTCTTTCTCAGTTCAGCTCCCGGAGTAAACTTCGCGACCTTTCGGGCAGCAATTTTGATGGTGGCGCCCGTCTGAGGATTACGTCCGTTGCGGGCCTTTCTCTGGGATACCGAGAAGGTGCCAAATCCAATCAACGCTACCCGATCACCTTTCTTCAATGCACCAGTAATGCTCTCCACAGCGGTGTCAATTGTGGTACCGGCTTGCGCTTTACTGATACCAGCGCCAGCTGCGATGCGGTCAATGAGATCGGCTTTATTCATCGTCTCTCCTGGCGGGTCCCTTTGTCCTCAAAAAGCGCGGGGAGGGAAGCACTCCCTGAGTTTAGAAACCCAGCGGCATTATTTAGCTCCCCATAGAGAAGAAAGTCAACTGTGGAAATCTTGGAAATCCGCGCCGGATGGGTTCTTTGAGCCAACGCCGAAGCTCCCCCGGGACCACGGTCCTTCATTGGAGGCCAAGAAACAAAGCCATTCTCCGCGCCGGTTAGCAGCGGAAAACGGCTCTTCGCAGCGAAAGCCCTTCGGCAGCATTAGTCGCCGGAGGGTTGCAACATCTCCTCCGACCCCAGCGTGAATGCCGCGACTGGCAGGCGTTCTGCCCCGACGGGCTGGCAACCTTGCTTGGGATTTTGCTCCCGTTTCACTCCCCCAAACTGCTCGGCTTCCGTGGATCCCGCCAGCGCCGTCACCGACGACGCCCCACCAGCGATCACCTGCGTGACCGTATCGAAGTAGCCGGTTCCGACAAACCGCTGGTGTTTTGCCGCCTCGTAACCATGTTGAGACTCGCTGCTGAATTCCTGCTCCTGCAGCCGCGAATACGCGCTCATGCCCGACTGTTTGTACGTCCGCGCCAGCTCAAACATGCTCAGGTTCAAAGCATGGAAACCGGCCAGCGTAATGAACTGGAATTTGTAACCCATCGCCGCTAGTTCCTTCTGGAACTTGGCAATGGTCGCGTCATCCAGCTTCTTCTTCCAGTTGAATGACGGCGAGCAGTTGTAAGCCAGCATCTTGCCCGGGAACTTGGCATGAACTCCCTCGGCAAAAAGGCGGGCTTCTTCCAAGTCCGGATGCGAGGTTTCGCACCAAATCATATCTGCATAGGGAGCATAGGCAATTGCCCGGGCGATGGCGGAATCCAGCCCGGCACGAATGCCGAAGAAGCCTTCCGGGGTCCGTTCCCCGGTCAGAAATTCGCGATCGCGCGGATCAATATCGCTGGTCAGCAAATGGGCGCTGTCAGCGTCGGTGCGCGCCATGATCAGCGTCGGCACGCCCATTACATCGGCTGCCAGACGTGCCGCCACCAACTTCTGAATGGCTTCCACCGTCGGAACCAGCACCTTGCCGCCCAAGTGGCCGCACTTCTTGGCGGAAGAAAGCTGGTCTTCAAAATGCACACAAGCCGCGCCGCCCTCGATCATCGCTTTCATCAATTCAAATGCGTTCAAGTTGCCGCCAAAACCGGCTTCCGCATCCGCCACGAGCGGAGCAAACCAGTAAGTTCCGTTCTGCCCTTCGGCGTGATGCACCTGGTCGGCGCGCGTCAGCGCCTGGTTGATACGGCGGCAAAGGTTGGGCACGCTGTCCGCTGGATACAAACTCTGGTCGGGATACATCTGGCCGGCATCGTTGGCGTCCGCGGCCACTTGCCAGCCGCTCACGTAGATCGCCTGCAGTCCGGCCTGCACCTGCTGGACCGCCTGGTTTCCGGTCATCGCACCGAGGGCCGGTACGTGGGATTCACCCTGCAACAGGTTCCATAGCCGCTCCGCCCCCAACCGGGCCAGCGTGTGCTCTACATGGATGGAGCCGCGCAGCCGTTCCACATCCTGTTGGGTGTAGGGCCGGGTGATTCCCGACCAACGGGGATTCGTATTCCAATCGTTCTGCAGTGGTACTGCTTTTCCGTTAGTTGCCATTTTTTGTCACTTCCTTCCGCTGGCATGACTTGCCAGCAAGTCCAGGGCGCGTTCCAGCAGTCACGAGTTTCGTGCACTAGATGCGCCGGGTCAAACGGAAGCTTTCTATCGTTATGATAACTATTTATTATCAGTTAGATTCCATGTGATAATACAATGTTTTTAGTAGAGGATCGTACAGGGGCGGCATGCCGTCTCTACAGGAAAGAACTCATGGAACTCTCTCAAGTAGAGACTTTTATGGCCGTCGCCACCTTTGGCGGTTTCCACCGCGCCGCCGAGGCTCTGCACATCAGTCAGCCCGCCGTCAGCGCCCGCATCAAGGCATTGGAGGAGTCTTTAGGAGTGAGTCTTTTTACCCGGTCTCGCGGCGGCCTGGTCGTCTCCGACGCTGGCCGCACCTTTCGCCCTCATGCCGAGCAGCTTCTCCGCACCGCTTCTCTCGCTCGCCAAGCAGTGCATGCTGCCCAGCCTGCCAGCGGCACTCCATTGCAAATCGCCGCTGCGTTGTCGATCTCTGTTTACTTCTTGCCCGACGTCCTGAAGCGTTTTCAGCAGACGCACCCGACCGTCATCATCAGCATCCGTCCCGGACATTCGAAAGAAGTCCTGGAAATGGTGCTCAACGAAGAAGCCGAAATCGGCCTGGCCCGCTCCTTGCAGCATCCCGAAGTTGAAACCATCAGCTTGCGCGAAGATCCACTGCTATTGATCGCTCATCCTCGTCGCGGTCCAGCTCATACCCAGCGGGCCACACTTGAAAAAGTCGCGAGTTGGCCGCTGATATTTTACGATCATGGTTCCAGCGACTGGACCCTGACTCACAGCCTGTTCCGCCGCGCCGGCCTGGTTCCCAACGTCGCCCTCGAAGTTGATTCCATCGAGACTGCGAAACGCATGGTAGAACGCGGCCTCGGCCTGTCATTCCTGCCACAGCTTGCCGTCGGACGCGAAATCCGCCGGCACCGACTCACCACCGTCAAACTGCTCGACGCCGAACCCCTGCAGCGCAGCCTAGACGTGATTCATCCCCGCCGTCGTCCCCTGCGCCCCGAAGCCCGTGTCTTCCTGCAAATGGTCAAGGACGCCGCGGCCGAGGTACCCTTCGGCTCTCATGCGCCCCGCAAAGCCAGGTGACTCCTTCTTTTCCTCCGCCCTCCACAACATCTACACAGGCGCACTGCCTTTTACACTTGCGAAGAACCTGCCCGAAGAGGCAAAGTCAATACTATGAAAGTCGCGGCGGAAGTTTGCCCCAAGTGTGAAGGCACCGGCTGGCGGCCGGTCACTAATGGGACCGACCGTCGTGTCACTCGCTGCGATTGCCGCTTGCAGGAGCGTTCCCAGACCCTGCTCGCCGCCGCCCGCATTCCCAAGCGGTATGAGCATTGCGAGCTGTCGGAATTCGACACTCATTTTCATCCTTCGCTCGGACCTGCGTTGCTGGCTGCCACCAAGTTCGTCGAGGAATATCCCCTTGAAAAGACGGGCCTGATGTTTGTTGGAAGCCTTGGCGTGGGGAAGACTCATCTGGCGGTTGGCGTGGCCAAGGCCTTGATCCTGAAGAAAGGCATTCCGTGTCTCTTCGTTGACTATCGCGAACTGCTGAAACAAATCCAGAATTCTTACAACGATTCAGTTCAGGTCACAGAATTGGAATTGCTTCGCCCGGTTTTTGAAGCTGATGTTCTGGTGCTCGATGAACTCGGTGTCATGAAACCTACGGAATGGGTTTGGGACACGGTTAGCCTGATCCTCAACTCTCGCTTCAATGACAATCGCACCACGGTAGTAACCACCAACTTCGACGACGAGCCTGCCGCCGGAGTTGTCCGCTCTCTGTCTCCTGCCAGGGCTGCGGCGCGCACCGAGACTCTCGGGGACCGCGTCACCGAGCGCATGCGCTCCCGCTTGCACGAGATGTGCCGCATCGTAAAGATGGACGGCGAAGACTTCCGCCAGAAGTTCCGCAGCGCCAGCTTCCGCTAGGTTTTGCTTTGCGTGCCTTAGTGTCCTTCGTGGTTAGGGCCGTTCGGCTTTCCTCTGTGTCTCCGTGGTGAATAGCTTTGCCACTACAATAACCTCGTGCTCACCCGCCTCGACTTCGTCCCAGCCCGCGATGCCGAGATATTTGCTTCCGTCCCGGCGGCCCCTGCTGTCTTTCTCCTCCGCGGAGACGATCCCCACGCCGAGCCTTACATCACCAAGACTGCCAACCTCCGCCGGCGGCTGCAACGCCTTTTAGGTCCGGCTACGGAACACAGCAAGCGACTCAACCTGCGCGACCGTGTCCAGCACGTCGAATTCAGTGTCACTGGCTCTGACTTCGAATCTGGCTTCTTGCTCTATCGACTGCTCCGAACTTCGCTTCCCAGGACTTACGCCGATCGACTGCGCTTGCGCTTCGCTCCCCTGGTCAAGATGCACATGGAAAACCAGTATCCGCGCGCCTCGGTCACTACTCGGCTTGGCCGGCGGCAAGGGAAATCCATCTACTACGGGCCATTTCCCTCCCGCGCGACCGCCGAGAAGTACGCTAACGATTCGCTCGACTTCTTCAAGATGCGCCGCTGTGTTGACGACCTCAACCCCGACCCCGCATTTCCCGGCTGCATTTACTCCGAAATGAAGATGTGCCTTGCTCCCTGCTTCAAAGGCTGCACTGACGACGAATACCGTGCCGAGGTTTCCCGCGTGCAGTCCTACTTCGACTCCGGCGGCACGTCCCTGTTGCACGAAATTTCTATGCAGCGCGAGGCCGCCTCGACCAGTTTGGATTTTGAAACCGCCGCCGCCTACCACGCCCGTCTGGAGAAACTACAGCCCACACTCAGCCAGCTTCCGGAAATCGTTCGCCGCATCGATCATCTTTCCGCCCTGATGGTCCAACCGAGCGCGACGCCGCAATCCGTCGACTTCTTTCGCATCCACTCCGGCTGCATTGATGGTCCGCTGGTTTTCCCTATCCAATCCTTGGAACATACCAAGTCCCAGTCAATCGAATCGCGGATCCAGGAAGCCTTGGCCACCTCCCAGCCCGCCACAAAGGCCGCTCTCGAAACCATGGAGCATCTTGCCCTGCTAAAGCGCTGGTACTACCGCAGCCACCGCATCGGCGAGATTTTCTTCGCAGACCAAAAAGGGGTACTACCATTTCGCCGCATCGTCCGAGGCGTTTCCCGGGTCTATCGCGGGGAGAAACCGGAACCCGAACCCCTTCTGCCTGCAACCTAGTCGAACAGGGGAAAATAGATCATGACCTCCGTGCGTATGGACAAGTGGCTTTGGGCCGCCAGATTCTTCAAGACGCGATCCTTGGCCGCCAAGGCCTGTGAACTCGGCAGGATTCAATCCAATGGCCAGCCCGCGAAGCCGGCTCGCGACGTCCACATTGGAGACATGTTGCGCGTGACCAACGGCGGCGGCGACTTCCAGGTGGAAGTGCTGCTTCTCAGCGAGGTGCGCGGCCCAGCTTCCGTTGCGAAAACCCTCTACCGTGAGACGGAGGCGAGCAAGGAGTTGCGTATGAAGGTAGCAGCAGAGCGTAAAGCCATGAAACAGTTCGAAGAGTTGCCCGCGGGCCGGCCCTCAAAACGTGATCGCCGAAGGATCATCCAATTCCGCGGCAGAGCCTGACTCCAAACTGGAGCGCCGCCGTCCCGGTTGGCTAGTCGGCAGCTAGAGCTTTGAAAGGGTGCGGCATCGAGGCCGTACATCGTTGTGAAACTTAGGAGCGCGACCCGAACCCCGCGTCCCGCTGAGCCCATTTACAATTCCAACAGAGGCCCCCATGCCCAACCACGACAAGTCCCTCCGTCAACATCTTCTCGAACTACTAAAAGGCGGCAGCGCTCACGCCACCTTCGACGCGGTCCTCGCCAACATCCCCACCAAACTCCGCGGCAAGAAACCCTCCGGCTTTCCCCACTCCCTCTGGATGCTCCTCGAACACATGCGCATCGCGCAAACGGACATCCTTGACTTCAGCCGCAATGCAAAGCACGTTTCTCCCGCGTGGCCCGAAGGCTATTGGCCGAAGACTGCCGCCCCGCCCACTCCAGCCGCGTGGAACGCCAGCGTTAAGAAATTCCGTGCCGATTTGAAGGCTATGCAGGTTCTTGTGAAGAATCCTCGCATCGACCTCTTCGCGAAAATTCCCTGGGGAGAGGGTCAGACCATTCTCCGCGAAGCCCTACTCCTTGCCGATCACAACTCGCATCACCTAGGCCAGATGCTCGATCTCCGCCGCCTGCTCGGCGCGTGGCCGACGGAATAGGGCCTCGTTTAACCCACTCACGCGCGCAGTTTCTTACCGATTTCCCGCACCAACTTCGCATCCGTCACGTCATACCGATCTTCCGGCGGATGCAGCGCCCCGCCAAACGTAACCTCTGGACGAGCATACGTCGACGAATCCCGCACCGCGCTCCACGCCGTCATGTGTACCTGACGGCAGCCAGTCATCTCCACAATTCCAAGCATATTGAACGGTCGAAGCCCACTACCTCCTGGAAGGATCTCGATCCGTTTCCCCGCACGCTCGATCAGCTTAGCGATCAGTTCCGCTCCCTCCGGTACCGTATCTTTCTGCCCGCTGGTCAGAATCCGTGTGATCCCAAGGTCCACTAACTGTTCCAGGGCTTTGAGCGGATCCGGGGTTACGTCGAATGCCCGATGAAAGACAGCCTGCCGATTCCCAATCAGGTGGCGCAAGCGGTTCGTCCGTCTAACGTCAATCTTGCCGTCAGGCTGCAAGGCTCCGAAGACCACGCCGTCGGCTCCGCTGTCGATCGCGGCTTCCGCATCGCGCTCCATCGTCGCCATCTCAGCCTCGGTATAACAAAATCCTCCGCCCCGCGGACGCACCATGACCATCACCGGAATCTTGAGTCTGAGTTTCGCTTCTTTGATGGTGCCAATCGACGGGGTCAGTCCGCCCAGAAACAGCGCCGAGCACAACTCCACCCGGTCCGCGCCGCCTTTTTCGGCCTGGATTGCGTCATCAATCGACCCACAGCAAATTTCCAGAAGAATCTTCGCCATTGAAATCACCTTTGCCACGCCAACACGCTATCATGTCAGCCAACAGCCATGCGCCTCTGCACCTTCATCTTCCTCGCGTCTTCCCTCTTTGCCCAAACCTCCACCATCCAGAACGCCCACACCACCGAGAATCTCCGCGGCCTAAGCACGCCCGCGCCTAACATCGCCTGGGCCAGCGGCACTCATGGGACGTATCTGCGCACCACTGACGGTGGCGAGACCTGGCAGGCCGCGCAAGTCCCGGGTGCCGAATCTCTCGACTTCCGCGACGTTGAAGCCTTCGGCGCAAATCTCGCCTACCTGCTCTCAGCCGGCCCCGGAGAGCAATCGCGCATTTACAAAACCACCGACGCCGGCAAGACCTGGTCCCTGCAATTCACCAATAAAGATCCCAAGGGCTTCTTCGACTGCATGGCTTTCTGGAGCCCCGACCACGGCATCGCCGTCGGCGACCCGGTCTTTGACAACGAATGGCATGGCAAATTCGAGCTGATCTCCACCGAAGACAGCGGCCAGAACTGGAAACCGATCTCGCCCGATAAACTCCCGCCAGCCATCGCAGGCGAAGGTGCCTTCGCTGCCAGCGGAACCTGTATTGCCGTTCAGGGAAAGAAGAATGTCTGGTTTGCTACCGGAGGCAAAGCCGCTCGCGTGTTTCGTTCTACAGACGGCGGAAAGAACTGGACCGTCGCCGAAACTCCCATTGTCCACGGAGCCGACTCCGCCGGCGTTTTCTCCATTGCCTTCCGCGACGCGAAGCACGGTGTCATCGCCGGCGGCGACTACCAGCATCCGGAAGCAGGCGGCTCCAACCTTGCCTCCACCAACGATGGCGGTCGCAGCTGGACCCTGGCGCCCATTTCGCCGCAGTGGTACTTCTCTGCCGTTACCTTCTTGCCAAATCACGTGGGGACAGCCGCCCCCAGCTGTCCGGCCGAGCCCATCTCCGCAGTTTTCGCCCTCGGCACCGCCCATGCCGCCTGCGCCGACACTATAGCAACGAAGTGGCAAAAAATCTGGGACCACAACCTCAATGCCGTCAGCGTCAGCCCCTCGGGAGAAATCCTCGCCGTTGGTCCTAAAGGGTTGATTGTACGTTTTGTCGCAAACCGCTAAGTCCGGCGCCCGCTCAGTAGGTCGCCGCAAAACCGGTATTGCTCTGAGTCCCGGTCGGCCGATAAGAACCCACGATCACGTGATGATCGTTGATCCCATAGCCCCACGTTCTATCACCCTTTGGCTCTTCGAAGTTGTAAAACTTGCCGGCATGCAGCAACGCGCCATAATAATTGTCGCTCGAATCCTCCCAGGAAAACACGATGTCATTGTTATTGCTGATCGCACCCGCTGACGAGCTTTCCGCCCCCGGTACGTTAATCGTAGTGAAGGTTGTGCCGTTATAAACCGAGGATTCCGCATTCCCTTTCGAGTCAATCCACACCTCGGTCAGAATGCCCGCATTGTTGATCCCGCCGCCGAGCGTAAACGCCGCCCCCGGCACATCGATTGTGGTGTATGTACCGCCGCTAAACAGAAATCCGTGCCCGCCACCGTTCGCGTCGCTAAAGTTGCCGTTGATCTCTCCGCTGTCGTTGATCCCAAGCCCCTGCGATCCCACTGCGCCCGCCGGCCCAATATCGGTGAAGGTTCCGTTCTGATACAGAAATGCCTGCGCACTGAAGTTCGACGTCGTGTAATAGCCCACGATCTCACCCAGATTGTTGATCCCGAAACAATAAGTGTTCGATCCATTCGGGTCGTCAAGGGTCGTTACCTTCCCGCCGCCAGCCATGAAACCATGGCGGACGCCGCTGCTGTCCAGGTAGGACCCGACTCCCACCATGGAATTGTTGACTCCGAAAATATCCGTCTCCGTCGCTCCCGGAATGCTTTCTGTCCGGAACTTGAAGGCGGACGGTCCGGCTGCCGCTGTCGCCACCGATAGCAGCCCGACCGACAGAAGCAACCGTCCAATACCTGAACACCAAGTCTTCATGGGTTCTCTCCAGAATGAGATTTCTCCCCATGCCGCCCACGCTAAAACCGGCTTCTATAGCGGATTCGCAGGCGTTGGGAAAGTCAAGCGCACGAACTATATAGCAAACTGGGGTGGTGTCAAGAGCAAGTGTTCGGGGAATGGCGGCGCTGCGCCACTTTCACCGTTCGGAATCCCTGCTTTGGCCTGGAAACGGGGAGGCAACGTCCACAACCTCCCACAGATGACTCCCGTGGTTCCTAACGTTTGTGGTTCACATAGAACCGAAAACCGGGGACTGACGAACTCGCTCTAAGCCTGCGGAAAGACTTTCTCCCACTTCACCCTCCAGAGTTCCTGTTTGGGCACAAGCACAGGAATTCGACGCTGCGGGCTTCCCACTCAGTAACTTCTCTGATTCCCCGGCTTTCATGGTTCACTGAGAACTGTTTCGGCCCGCGCGCCCTGCTAACGCGGCTCTGCGGCGGTCGTCTATACTCCGTCTCCAGAACCGGCCCGCTCTCTTTAACGGAGGACTCCGATGAAGTCCAAGCCATCCAGAAGCGTATTAGTGACGTGCGTCACCGGCATCTTCCTGATTGCCTCAGCCGCAGGTCTCCCCAAGCCACAGCCAGAACCTGCCGATCCCCAGCTGGCTGCGCGTATCCAGCGTGTCGAGAACGGCATTCCTCCCATCTCTCTTGGGCAAAGCGAGCCGCTGCTGCGGCTCAACCTGCCAGAGCTGATGAAAATCTACAAAGTCCCTGGGCTGAGCGTGGCGGTGATTGATAACTTCAAGATTGTCTGGGCCAAGGCTTACGGAGTGACCGAAGCAGGCTCGACCACGCCCCTCACAGTCCATACTCTTTTTCAAGCCGGCTCAATCAGCAAACCGGTCGCTGCAACCGGCGCGTTGTATCTGGTCGAGCGCGGAAAGCTGTCGCTCGACGAGAACGTCAATGACAAGCTGAAGACCTGGCAAGTGCCGGACAACGAATTTACCAAAGACCAGAAGGTCACGCTACGCCGCCTGCTGAGTCACAGTGCGGGGCTCACGGTCCACGGTTTTCCTGGCTACGAAGTGGGCACTCCCATCCCTACACTGGTGCAGATATTTAACGGCGAGAAACCAGCCAACACCGCGCCCATCCGTGTGGACTTCGTTCCCGGTACTAAATATCGCTATTCTGGCGGTGGCATCACCATTGAGCAGCAGCTCATTATCGATGTGACCGGCGAGCCGTTCCCACAGTTCATGCGCGAATCCGTCTTCGACAAGATCGGCATGAGTGACAGCACCTACGAACAACCGCTGCCGCCGGCTCGCGCGGCAATGGCGTCCACAGCGTCGCACGCTGACGGCATGTTTGTCCCCGGCAAGTGGCACGTTTATCCGGAAATGGCGGCGGCTGGTTTGTGGACCACGCCCACCGATCTGGCGAAATTCGCCATTGAGACCGCACTTTCGACGCAGGGCAAAGCCAACCATCTGCTTTCTGAGGCTATGACGCGAGAGAGGCTCAAGCCGCAGATTGAGAACGTTGGTTTGGGGTTCTTCGTCGGCGATGGCGGCAATCCGACAGAGTTCGGCCATGACGGCGATGACGAAGGCTTTCAGGCGCGCCTGATCATGTTTGCGGACTCCGGCAAAGGTGTAGCCATGATGACGAATTCGGACGCAGGCCTGGCGATGGCCAGCTTTCTGGAGGAAAGCATTGCTAAAGAATACGGCTGGCAATACACCATGCAACGGAGTCCTGTCGATGTTCTGTGGTTGGTGGCCAATGCCCGCGGGACAACGACTGCGATTCAGAAGTACGAGGATCTCAAGAAGTCTTCTGCGAAAGGGTTGGATGAAAACACCCTGCTCCAGGTCGCCTACCAGATTTTGTTCGCAGGGAAAACTGACGACGCCCTTCAGGTCTTCAAGTTGCAAGTGCAGGACTATCCTAAATACTGGAACTCTTATGACAGCATCGGCGAAGCCTATATGAAAGCTGGGCAAAAAGACCTGGCAATCGCGAACTACGAAAAGTCGATCGAACTGAAACCCGACAATCAGAACGGGATCGATATGCTGAAGAAGCTGAAACAGCAGCCGTGAGGGCCAGAACGCGGCCACGGATTCTCACGGATAAAACCTTTTCCCGATCCGGGGACTCTGTGAATCCGTGGCTGTTGGCTTACTGCAATGGCTCTGACGTGTGGTCGTGCACAATCAGCCATTTGCCGTCTTCTTTTTGCCAGACGACGGTCCAGCGGAAGG
>Ga0070765_100000075_pt1 | contig 64503 bp, 56 predicted proteins | sample HubBroMetageWFT5_FD_71516 | JGI IMG/M metagenome (GOLD analysis project Ga0070765, IMG submission 71516) | Warmed and freeze-thawed soil microbial communities from the Hubbard Brook experimental Forest, New Hampshire - Hubbard Brook CCASE Soil... | ecosystem: Environmental > Terrestrial > Soil...
CTGACCCTTTCCATCCACGGGGGGGCCGGAAGGGCAATGGAGGCGGTTTTGTACCCGTTCGAGCGCTTCACCGAAAGGGCGAAGAAGGTGCTCACGCTTGCGCAGGAAGAGGCCGAGCGTTCGCACCACTCGTACATCGGAACAGAGCACCTGCTGCTCGGTTTGCTCCGCGAAGGGGAGGGCCTTGCTGCAAAGGTCCTGAACAACCTTGGCGTGGAGATCAACAAGGTTCGCAGCACGATTGAGTCGGTGCTCGGCCGCAATGAGCGGATCATCATCCAGCAGATCATCCCGACGTCGCGCGTGAAGAAGGTCATCGAGATCTCGTTCGAAGAGGCGCGGCGGATGGGCAACAACTATGTGGGCACCGAACATCTCCTGCTCGGCCTGCTCATCGAGGGTGAGGGCATCGCCGCTCACGTCCTCGAGGACCTCGGCGCCAACCTCGAGAAGGTTCGCGGCGAGATCGACAAGCTGCTCCATGAGTCCGGCATCGACGAGGAGTCGAAAGAGGCGCAGAAGAAGCCGTCCAAGACTCCGCTACTCGATCAGTTCTGCCGCGACCTCACCGACCTTGCGATCAAGAACTCGCTCGACCCGGTGATCGGGCGTGCGATGGAGATCGAGCGCGTCGTGCAGATTCTCAGCCGGCGCACCAAGAACAACCCTGCGCTCATCGGTGAGCCCGGTGTCGGCAAGACCGCGATTGCGGAAGGTCTCGCGCAACAGATCATCCTCGGCAACATTCCCGAGTCGCTCATGGGCAAGCGCGTGCTCACGCTCGACATGGGTGCGCTCGTTGCGGGTACCAAGTACCGCGGCGAGTTCGAGGAACGGCTCAAGAAAATCCTTGACGAGATTCGCGCGTCGCGCGAAGTCATCCTCTTCATCGACGAGCTGCACACGCTCGTCGGCGCCGGCGCGGCCGAGGGTGCCATCGACGCCGCGAACATCCTCAAGCCGGCGCTTGCGCGCGGCGAGATTCAGTGCATCGGCGCAACCACGCTCAACGAGTACCGCAAGTACATCGAGAAAGACGCAGCGCTGGAGCGCCGTTTCCAGCCGGTGTTCGTCGACGAGCCATCGCTCGCCGAGACCATCGAGATCCTGCACGGCATCCGTCCGCTGTACGAGAAGCACCATCGCGTGAAGATCACCGACGACGCGCTCAAGGCAGCCGCGGAGCTGTCGGTGCGCTACGTCAGCGACCGCTCGCTCCCGGACAAGGCAATCGACCTCATCGATGAGGCGAGCGCGCGCGTGCGTATGAAGCTCACCACCACGCCGGAAGAGCTGCGCTCGATGCAGCGCGAGATTCGTGAGCTGCAGACGCAGAAGGAAGAGGCGATCGCGGCGCAGGACTACGAGACCGCGGCCAACTTCCGCGACAAGGAAAAGAAGCTCAAGGACAAGTACGTCTCCCAGGAGACCAAGTGGCGTGACGAGCTCGGTGCCACCGTCCCGGACGTGACCGAGGAGCACATCGCCGAGATCATCTCGTCGTGGACCGGCGTGCCGGTCTCACGCCTCGTCGAAGAAGAGACGTCGCGTCTGCTCCGCATGGAGGAGGAGATCCACAAGCGCCTCATCGGCCAGGACGATGCGGTGAAGGTGATTTCTCAGGCAGTGCGCCGTGCGCGCGCCGGCCTCAAGGACGCCAAGCGGCCGATCGGTTCGTTCATGTTCCTCGGCCCGACCGGCGTCGGCAAGACGGAGCTCTCACGCGCGCTTGCGGCGTTCCTGTTCGACAACGAGGACGCGATCATCCGGCTCGACATGAGCGAGTTCATGGAACGCCACTCCACCGCGCGTCTGGTCGGGTCGCCGCCAGGCTACGTCGGCTACGACGAGGGTGGCCAGCTCACCGAAGCGGTGCGTCGCCGCCCGTACTCGGTCGTGCTCTTCGACGAGATCGAGAAAGCCCACCCCGAAGTCTTCAACATGCTGTTGCAGATCCTCGAGGACGGCCGGCTTAGCGACGCCAAGGGCAAGGCGGTCAACTTCGCCAACACCATCATCATCATGACCAGCAACCTCGGCGTGCACGGGCTGAAGCTCAACATGTCGCTCGGGTTCCAGCCGGCCGTGCCGGATGAGCGGGCGTCGTCGTCGGAGCACGGCAAGATGCGCGACAGCATCATGGACGAACTCAAGAAGCAGTTCCGTCCTGAGTTCCTCAACCGTGTCGACGCGGTGGTCGTCTTCCAACGCCTCGACCATCCGCAGATGCGCCAGATCGTCGATCTGTTGCTCGCCAAGGTGGCGCTGCACCTCGCAGCCCAGGAGCTGACCTTCACCGTCTCCGACGACGCCAAGGAGAAGCTCGTCATCGAGGGGTTCGACAAGATCTACGGGGCGCGTCCCCTCCGACGGGTGATCCAACGCGTCATCGAGGATCCGCTGAGCGAGGAGCTGCTGCGCCTCAAGCACGGTCCCGGCGATCAGGTCATCGTCGAGGTGGTCGAGGACGAGGTCAAGATGCGGCTCGTGCCCAAGGGCGTCCGCCGCGAGAAGAAGGAAAAGGCCGAAGCCGTCGCCGGCGCGGCGGCCGGTCCGCCGAGCGCTCCTCCCACCGAGTAAAACGGCCGCGCAAGCGATTCACCTCCGCGGCGTCGTCCTCCCCGGCGAGGAGGTGCTCGACCTCTGGGTCAATGGCGATCGGATTTCGCACGACGCAATCCCCGGCGCGGAGACAGTGATGAGTGGCGGCTGGCTGCTTCCGGGGTTGGTCGACGTGCACACCCATCCTGGCGCGGACGCGCCTGGCGATCCCCTCGACGATGCGCTGCTGCGCCGAGATGCCGAGGCGCATCGCGACTCCGGTGTCACGCTGTTTCGCGCACCCGGAGCCGCGGGACGCCTGCCGGCGTGGCTCGGCGACGATCCGGACCTCCCGCGTGTGCGGTCAGCGGGTCCGTGGCTCGCAACAGAGAAAGGATTCTTTCCCGGCTGGGGGCGTCGCGAGACTCTGGAGATGCTCCCTGACGCCGCCGTCGAGGAAGCCAGGGCGTCGGGTGGCTGGTGCAAGGTCATCGCCGATTGGTCGTTTGACGACGAGCCGGTCCGGCGCTATGGACCGACGGTGCCCCCGGATGTCCTTCAGGAGATCGTCCAGCGCGTTCACGCCATCGGCGGTCGCGTGGCCGTGCACAGCCAGCACGAGGACGGATGCTCGGCCGCCGTTCTGGCCGGAGCGGATTCCCTGGAGCATGGCATGCATCTCCGATTGGATCTGCTGGATCAGATGGCCGCCCAGGGAACGGTGCTGGTGCCGACGATGTGTGCGTTCTCGGGCATCAAGGACAGCCTGCGCCGGCAGCCTCCGGAAACCGACGCCTGGGGGCGGTGGAGGTCGGTTGGGTGGGAGCGGCATCCGAACCTGGTTCGCAGCGCGTACGAGGCGGGTGTCACCATTCTCGCCGGCACAGACGGCGCCGCCGGCATCGTTGCCGACGAGGTCGACTGTCTGGTGGCGGCAGGCGTCCCGGGCGATGTGGCCATCGGCGGTGCGTCGTGGATAGCGCGATCCTGGCTCGGTTTCGGCGGCCTCGAGGATGGTGCCCCCGCGGACATCGTCGGATACGACGAGGATCCGCGCGCGCATCCCGCCGTGCTGCGCCGACCCACCCGCATCATCCTGCGGGGACGGATCGCCCGCTGAGGTTCGATCGGGAGGGGCGCCCGAGGCCGGCGCGTTAGTTCCCCGCTAGGCTCGTTGCCCGCCTTTACAGCGCTCTGTATCGTCCCGCCCATCGGGTCAGCGGAAACGGAGGGACACGCGGTGACGTTCATCAACACCAACGGGATGGCGTTCTTCGGACCAGGCTCGGAGTGGTTCTGGGCCGCGCTCCAGTTCACCGCCCTCGCGATCACGTTCGTCGCGATCTATCGCCAGCTGCGGGTCGCGCGGAGCTCGCGCGCCGTCGAGCAGGTCCGCGAGTACACGAGTCAGTACGACAGCGAGCGGATGCGTCGCCATCGGCTCGCGATCTTCACCGCCGTCCGGGACCAAACGGGAATCCCGGATGTCTCTGGAACCTTCGTCGGGGACTACTTCGAGACGTTGGCCTGGCTCAGCCGCAGCGGGCATCTCGACGTCAAGCTGCTCTGGAATGCCCACGGCCACGCTGCCAGGATTTGGTGGACGGTGCTTGAACCGTTTATCAAGACGTCCCGAGCCGAAGTTGGCGAGAGTACCTACACGGACTGGGAGTGGCTTGTCGGAAGGTTCGTCGGGCTGGGTCGCCAAAGAGGCGACAGCGTCACCTTCGACGCGGCATGGGTTGCCAACCAACTCCCGCAGCTGATTGAAAATAATCAAGAGGCCATCCGAGTCGAGCAGACGCTCCGTAGCGTCGTCATCGCATCGCCGGACGACCTCAGCGCTGCCGAGGGAGCGGCTGCCTTTCCGGCTTCCAGCCAGACGGCTGAAAACGCACAGGAGCGCCAGTCCGACTGACCCCTACCGTGAAGGAACGCGGACCGCGAGGTCGAAAGCGGTGCCTGGGTTCGGAGTGACTTCACCGAACATACGTTTGCTATGCTCTGACGCCATGGCCCGCGTCCCGACCCAACGTCTCCGATCCCGAGGGGGAGTGTTGGTCATCGACGCCACTTGGGTACGCTAGACGGTCAATGCCCAACGATCAGATCGTCATTCGCGGTGCGCGCGAGCACAACCTCAAGAACATCGACCTGACGCTGCCGCGCGACAAGCTCATCGTGATCACGGGGCTGTCGGGGAGTGGCAAGTCGTCGCTCGCGTTCGACACCATCTATGCGGAAGGCCAACGTCGCTACGTCGAGTCGCTGAGTGCGTACGCGCGCCAGTTCCTCGGGCAGATGGAGAAACCCGACGTCGATCACATCGAGGGACTCAGCCCGGCGATCTCGATCGATCAGAAGGGGACGAGCAAGAATCCGCGGTCAACAGTCGGCACCGTCACAGAGATCTACGACTACCTGCGCCTGCTGTATGCGCGCATCGGGCATCCGCACTGCCCGAACTGCGGACGCGAGATCAGCAAGCAGTCCATCGAGCAGATCGCGGATCAGGTCCTGCTGCTTCCCGAGGGCACCCGGCTGCTCATCAGCGCGCCGATGGTGCAGGGACGGAAAGGCGAGCATCGCGACGTCCTCGACGAGGCGAAGCGCCTCGGCTACGTCCGGGCGCGGATCGACGGTGAGCTTCACGATCTATCCGATCCGATCACGCTCGACAAGAAGTTCCAGCACGACATCGAGGTCGTCGTCGACCGCATCATCATCGGCCCGGAGCTGCGTTCGCGTCTCCATGAGTCGCTCGAGCAGGCGTCAAAGCTCAGCGACGGGCTCATCCTGCTGATCCCGGCCGACGCGGAGAGCGGCATGCAGGAGATGCTGTTCTCGGAAGAGTTCGCGTGCGTGTACTGCGGCATCTCGATGGAGGAGCCGGCGCCACGCAACTTCTCATTCAACAATCCGCACGGCGCGTGTCCGGCGTGCACCGGGCTCGGCGTGCGTCTCGAGGTCGACCCCGACGCGGTGGTGCCGGATCCGTCATTGAGCATCGACGAGGGCGCGCTCTCGGGGTGGACGCGCGGTCCATCGCAGCACTGGATGATGGAGGTGCTCGAGACGGTCTGCCGGCGCTTCAAGATCCCGCTCAACGTGCCCTGGAACGACCTCGACCCCAAGGAACGCAGGCTGATCCTCTACGGACTTCCCAAGGACGAGACGGTGCGAATGCGCTACGTCTCGCACAGCGGGCGGTCGCGGAGTTTCGAGGCCGGGTACGAGGGTGTGATCAACAATCTGCAGCGGCGCTATCGCGAGACCGAGTCCGAGTGGGTGAAGCAGGAGATCGAGCGCCTAATGATGCAGAAGCTGTGCCCGGTCTGCAACGGCGCTCGCCTCAAGCCCGAGTACCTCGCGGTGACCATCGACGGGATGAACATTGCCGAGTTCTGCAAGAACAGCATCAGTTCGGCGTTGCGGCGCCTCGACTCTCTGCGCCTCAGCGAGCGCGAGCAGACGATCGCTCGGCAGGTGGTCAAGGAGATCAAGGAGCGTCTCGGCTTCCTGCACGACGTCGGGCTCGACTACATCACCATCGACCGCGGTGCGGCAACGCTGTCCGGCGGCGAGGCACAGCGCATCCGGCTGGCCACGCAGATCGGCAGCAAGCTGATGGGCGTGCTCTACATCCTCGATGAGCCGTCGATCGGCCTTCATCAATGCGACAACCACAAGCTGATCCGCACCCTGATCGCGCTCCGCGACATCGGCAACACGCTCATCGTCGTCGAGCACGACGAGGAGACGATTCGCGCGGCCGACTGGGTGGTCGACGTCGGTCCCGGTGCCGGCGAGCACGGGGGCAAGGTGATGGCGTCCGGTACCATCGACGACGTGCTCGCGGCGCCGGAGAGCGTCACCGGACAGTTCCTGCGCGGCGAACGCAGCATCCCGCTGCCGTTGATCCGCCGCCCGGCAGGCGCGAAGAAGCTGGTGGTGCGCGGGGCGCGCGCCAACAACCTGCGCAACGTCGACGTCGAGTTCCCGCTGGGGACGTTCATCTGCATCGCGGGGGTCAGTGGCAGCGGCAAGAGCACGCTCGTCAACGACATCCTGTATCGCAAGCTCGCGCAGTCGCTGTACCGGGCCAAGCAGCGTCCCGGCGCGCACGACCGTGTCGAGGGCATCGCCAATATCGACAAGGTGATCGACGTCGATCAGTCGCCGATCGGGCGCACCCCGCGGAGCAACCCGGCGACGTACGTCGGCGTGTTCACAGATATCCGCGACCTGTTCGCCAAGCTCCCGGAGGCGAAGATCCGCGGGTACAAACCTGGCCGCTTCTCCTTCAACGTGTCGGGCGGACGCTGCGAGGCATGCGCGGGCGACGGCATGATCAAGATCGAGATGCACTTCCTCCCGGACATCTACGTGCCCTGCGAGGTCTGCAAGGGGCGTCGCTACAACCGCGAGGCGCTCGAGGTGAAGTTCCGCGGCAAGAGCATCGCGGATGTGCTCGAGATGACCGTCGACGAAGCGGCGGTGCTCTTCGAGCATCAACCCCGGATCAATCGCAGGCTGCGCACGCTGCAGGACGTGGGACTCGGGTACATCCGGCTCGGTCAACCCGCCACGCAGCTGAGTGGTGGTGAGGCGCAGCGCGTGAAGCTCAGCACCGAGCTCTCACGGCGCGACACCGGCAGCACGCTGTACATCCTCGACGAGCCGACCACCGGACTCCACTTCGCCGATGTCGAGAAGCTGCTCGTGGTGCTCCACCGACTCGTTGACGCGGGCAACACGGTGATCGTCATCGAGCACAACCTCGACGTGCTCAAGACGGCCGATTACATCATCGACCTGGGTCCCGGCGGCGGTGACGGAGGCGGCGAGATCGTTGCGGCAGGAACGCCTGAAGAGGTGGCGGCCAACCCGCGGAGCGCCACGGGCGAGTACCTCGCGCGCATGCTGCCGGCCCGGCGGGTCGGCGTCGCGCGAGTCACCGGAACCCGCGTCGCGACACCGCGGCAACGGAGACGTGTCCCGGTTTCGACCTGATCACACCCCGCTGGCACATGGGGTGCGCTAACGTGGTGGAACGATGACCTCCATGGACGGCGAGGATCGACGCCTGCGGCTCAGGCGTCTCGACGATTGCCTCGACGTGCTCGAGCAGGCGCATGAGCTCAACCTCACCGAGGTGAGTGAGCGCATGGCCGAGGCGTTGAGCGAGCGAGTGCCCACGGTGCACCCCGGCATGCTCATCGCCGACGCGATCGAGGAGGTGCTGCGCCAGCAGGAGCCCTACATGGTGCAGATCCGTCCCGAGGTTTCACGCAGGGTGCGCCGCCGGCGCGACCCGTTCGACGTGAGGCTGCTGCTCCAACGCCGCTGAGCCCACGGCGTCTGCGGGACCTCCCGCAGGTACACTCGGTGAACTCATGAGTGCCTTCGGCTTCGACCCCGAGCAGATTTTTGCTCGGCGGCGGTCCCGTCCGAGGATCGTCAGGCCCCCGGGGCAGCTCCGGCGCCGGATCGTCATCTTCGGCGTCATCGCGGCGATCGTGGTGCTGCTCATCGTCATTCGATGGCTGCTCGGGCTGCGCGCCGACTACCTCTATTACCAGAGCGTCGGGCACACGAACGTCTTCTGGACGCCGCTGATCGCCCACATCGTGCTGTTCTTCGTCGGCTTCGCAATCGTCGCGCTGATCTTCGGCGCGGCAGTTGTCGGGATCTCCTTCGCTGCGGCAAACCTCGACCGGCGCGGGCGCCGGATCGTGCTGTGGGGCGGCGGGGTGATCGCCCTGCTCGCCGGCATCGCCGGCGGGTCGACCCTCTCCGGCGAGTGGCAGGACATCCTGGTGTGGCTGCACTCGGTTCCCTTCGGCGCCACCGACCCCGTCTTCCATATGGACTATTCGTTCTTCGTCTTCACGCTCCCCGCGATCGATGACCTCATGGGCCTGCTCTGGGGAGGCGTGATCCTCGGCGTGCTCGCCTCCATCGCCATGGCGGTGGTCGCGATCACCGTGATGAACGCCCCCGAGGAACTGCCCCTGCCGCTCGAGGCGCCGCCGGGGCGATCCCCCGAGGACGCGCTCCGCGCTGCGGTGATCACGGGCGGGATCGGAGTTGCGGCCATCTTCGTGCTCGCCTCGCTCGGCGCCCACTTCGGCGTCTATCACCTGGCCACGAGCTCGCACCTGACCGGCACCGGCACCACCGGGACGCCCTACGTCGGGCTCGACGCGACCCAGCGTGCCGTGATCCAGCCGGTCCTCGGGTTCCTCCAGGTCCTCGCGCTGGTGCTGGCGGTCGTGACCCTGGTGCTCGTGGTGCTCCGCTGGCGGCGGGCGTCGACCGGCACCGCGATCGCCTTCGCCTCGATGCTCGGCGGATGGCTGGTCGTCGCCGGGCTCACCCAGGGCGTGCCGGCAGCGGTCTACCAGGCAACCAGCGTCGGTCCCAATGAGCAGACCGCCCAGACCCCGACGATCGGCGACTACCTGACGACGAGCCGCTACGCGTGGTCGATCCAGAGCACCGGTGCGACTCCGCAGGTGGACAACCGGACCTTCGGATTTCCTCACGCACCGACGCTGACCGATCTCGAGTCCGACATCGGCACCCTGCAGAACGTGCGCATCCAGGATCCCACGCAGCTGCCCGATACGCTGGCGCAGATCGACCGCAGCCGCAGCTACCAGACGTACTCGACCATCACCGTGGATCGCTATCCCAATCCGGCCACCGGGGCGGACACCGAGGTGATGCTGGGGCCCCGGGAGATCGCGGAGGGCGACGTCCCCAACGCATCCTTCGTGAACACGTCGCTGACCTATACCCACGGCTACGGCGTCACCGCCGTCTCCGTGAACGCGGTTGCGGGCGAGGGCAAGCCGCAGGTCCTGGTCGGACAGCAGCCGATGACCCAGGTCACCCCGGGCTCGCCGCCCGACCTCTCGTTCGACAGCTCGCCCACCGCGGATCCGGCCATTTACTGCGGCCTGGACACGACCCAGAGCGTCGTCTCCGGCACCACCCAGAACGAGTTCAACTATCCGTCCGGGAGCGGCGACAACACCGTTCATGGCACGACCAGCGAGGTCGGGATCCCGATCACCAATCCGATCGACAAGCTCGCCATCTCCCTCGAGGACTTCGGCGGCTTCAACCTCTTCCTCAACAATTCGCTGACCCCCAGCAGCCGTGCGCTGGTCAACCGGCAGATCGCGACCCGCATCACCTCGATCGCGCCCTTCCTCACCGTCGACGGCGACCCGTACATCGTGGTCGATCCCGGCACCGGCCACCTCATGTGGATCGCCGATGCGTATGTCAAGTCGTCGCTGTTCCCCGAGTCGTACCAGCAGAGCGACGGCACGTCGTACATGCGCAATGCCGTCAAGGCGGTGATCGACGCCAAGACCTGCGCGATCACCCTCTACGCGGTGAACCTGAATGAGCCGATCACCGCGGCGTGGAACGCGATCTACCCCGGCCTGCTCACCCCGCTCAGCGACATGTCGACCTACCTGCGCTCGCATCTTCGCTACCCGGAGGACCTGTTCAACGACCAGGCGCAGGCCTACGCCCAGGTGCACATCACCAGCCCAACCGTCTTCTACAACGGCAGCGACCTCTTCAACATCGCGCAGCAGAGCATCAACGGGACCAACCAGGCAACCACCGCGTACTACGTCGAGGCGACGCTCCCGGGAACGAGCAGCCCGCAGTTCGTGCTGCTCCAGACATTTTCTCCGGGCGCAAGCGGCGGTGGCACCACGGCGAACAACATGACCGCATGGCTTGCGGCTGAATGTGACTACACCGGCACGAACGAACCCCAGCTCGTCGCGGTGCGCCTCAACAACGCGGACAACGTCCTCGGTCCCCTGCAGTTCGACAACAACATCAACACCAATCCGACGATCAGCTCGGAGATCACCCTGCTCAGCCAACACGGGTCGACGGTGACGCTCGGCAACGTGATCATCCTGCCGTTCAACAACGACTCGTTCCTGTACGTCCGTCCGCTGTACGTCACCGCCGCCGCCAACGGTGGCACCGCGTTCCCGCAGCTGCAGGAGGTGATCGTCGGTGACCAGACAGCCGTGCAGCAGGGCACGTCGTTCAGCGCCGCGGTCTCGGCATTGATCAACAACGGGACGCCGATTCCGAACCTGCCCGTCTCCGGCACCACGACGGGGCCGACGCCGTCGCCGTCGACATCACCCACGCCGACCCCGAGTGCCGGCACAACGCCGACGCCGACCACCACCCCGACCGGCACCATCCAGGCGCAGATCATCGCCCTGGACGGCAAGATCGTCGCCGACAACGCGGCCGCGGAAGCTGCGCTCATGGCCGGCAACTTCACCGCCTACGGCGCCGACGAGGCCAAGGTGCAGGCGGACCTGACGCAGCTGCAGAAGCTGCTCGCTCAGCAGTCGTCGTCGAGCCCGTCACCGTAGCCGGAGGCGGCCAAGAACGATGAGCGATGCGATTGAGATCGCACCCGGGATCCGGCAGCTCGACACGTTGCTCGGTGGTATGGAGCAGCTCACCGCCGGCTTCCTGATCGACGGGCCGATGCCCGCGCTGGTCGAGACCGGTTCGCAGTCCAGCGTCCCCGCCGTGCACGCCGCCCTCGATGCGCTCGGTCTCGGATCTCTGGATCTGCGCTGGATCATCGTCACCCACATCCACCTCGACCACGCCGGAGCGGTGGGGGACATCGCTCAGGACTTCCCCAACGCTACGGTGGTCGTGCACGAGCGCGGCGCCCGCCACCTCATCGACCCGACCCGGCTCATCGACAGCGCCTCGCGCGTCTACGGACCGCTGCTCGACGGGCTCTACGGGCGGATGACGGCCGTCCCCGAGGACCGCCTCATCGCCGCCGGCGACGGCTTCCGTGTCGACGTGGGCAATGGACGGGAACTCGTGCTGGTGGATTCCCCAGGGCACGCCAAGCACCACCACGCGGTCCTCGACGAGCACACCGGCACGCTGCTCGTCGGTGACGCCGTCGGCGTCCTGCTGCCGGACCTCGGCGTGCTCCGGCCGGCGACCCCGCCGCCCGACTTCGACCTCGAGCAGGCGACGCATAGCCTGAGGCGATTCGCCGAGCTGCGTCCCGAGCACATGGTGCTGACGCACTACGGCCCGGTGGCGGACGCGCAGGCCACCCTCGCAGAGGCCGAGGACATGCTCCACCGCTGGGTGGAGGTCGCCGAGCAGGTGATCGACAACGCCGCGGACGCGGGCATCGAAGACGTCGCCGATGCGCTTGCCGCGGCCTTCGCCATCGACGTCGACGGCCTGCCGGACGGGATCCGCGAGAAGGCGGAGGTCCTCAACGGCGTGCACAGCAACGCGGCCGGCATCGTTCGCTACCTGAGACAGCGAGCCGCGGCACCGGTCGAATGACCACCGCGGCCCGGCCGCGCGACCGGCTCATCGCGGCGGTGGTGCTGAGCGCGGTGATCGGCCTGGTGGGCGGCGGCCTCGCCGCCTGGGGCATCTACGCTCGCTTCGGACCGGTCGAGCGGGTCACCCAGGAGACCATCGTCGGCTCCGGCAATAACGGGGCGCTCACCGCGGGCTCGATCGCCACGGCGAAGTCGGCGTCGGTGGTGGAGGTGGTGACCCAGCCGGTGACCCAGGGGTCGCTGCTCACCGGGCCGACCGGCGTCGTCGACGGCTTCGTGGTCTCGGCGAGCGGCCTCGTGGTGACGAGCATTCATGCCATTCAGGGCGCTGCAACGCTGCGCATCACCACCGCCGACGGTCACAGCTACTCGGCTACGATCGTGCGGGCCGATCCGACCCATGGGGTGGTCGTGCTCCAGGCGGACGGGGCCCAGGGGCTGACGCCGCTCACCTTCGCGAGCGTGGTGCCGCGGGTCGGCGATCTCGCGATCGGCGTCGCGCATGCGCCCTTTGTTCCGGTGATCCTCACCACCGGGACGGTCAGCTCGATCGGGGTCAGCGTCACGCTCCCGGGCAGCACGCAGCCACTCCGCGACGTGCTCACCGTCGCCGCCACCCCGGATCCGCGCCAGGACGGAGCGCCGCTGCTCGACGGCAACGGCAACGTCATCGGCGTCGTCGTCAACGCGGGCAGCGCCGCCCCTGGCGTTACCGCGCTGTCGATGACCGCGGCGGCGAATCTGGTGGTCGACGCGACCGGGGGGAACAGCGCGCCGACGCCGGGGCTCGGAGTCCAGGCGCAGGCGATCGACCCGGCCACCGCCGCAGCGGCCGGGGTGCCGGTCGGCGCGCTGATCCTCTCGGTGACCACGGGCGGTCCCGCGGCAGTGGCAGGGCTGCTTCCCGGCGATGTCGTCACCGCCGTGGGGAGCACTGCGATCGATGCCGACCACCCGCTCGACCCGACCACCCTGGGGCTCGCCCCCGGTCAGCCGGTGACCCTCACCATCTTTCGGAACGGAAGGTCCAGCACCATCCAGCTGACGGTCGGCAGCGGCTGAGAGCCTCGACCCCCCACACTGGAGTCCCATGGAACTCACGTATCACGGCCATTCCTGCATCCGGCTTCGCGGCAAGGAGATGACGGTGGTCATCGATCCGCCGCAGCTGGCGCTCCCGGGTCTCGCCAAGGGCACGGTCGGGCTCATCGTCAGGACCGAGGGCACCACCGACTCGGCCAAGCTCCGCCCCCGCGACGGCGAGGTCCAGGAGGTCGCCGGTCCCGGTGAGTTCGAGATCGGCGGTGTCAGCATCCTCGGGCTGAAGGCGGGCGAGACGACGGTCATGCGCATCGCCGTCGACGAGGTGCGCGTGGTTGCGGCCGGCCGCCTGCGCCGCCAGCTCACCGAGGAGGAGATCGACGGCCTCGGCCACGTCGACGTGCTGGTCATCCCGGTCGGCGGGGGCGATGCGCTCGGCGCCATCGAGGCGGCCAAGCTCGTCAACGCGGTGGAGCCGAGCATCGTCGTGCCGGCGCGCTACGGCGCCTCAGTCGGTGGCGAATACGACCCGGTGGGCAAGTTCGCTCAGGAGATGGGGCTGGCCGAAGGAACCTGGGAGGCGCAGCCGCGCCTGGTGCTGAGCGGGTCGAGCGGCGAGACCGACGAGACCCGGGTGGTCTTCCTCGAGGCGCGCGCCAACTGACTGCGACATTCGAACATCGGTGCGTACCCGAGACGTTCGACTGATACAATTGGAAAAACCATCCCGGGAGGCTCTGCGCATGGCGAAGTTCGTGTTCGTGACAGGCGGAGTCGTCTCTTCACTCGGCAAGGGAATCACCGCCGCCTCCATCGGCACGATCCTCAAGGCGCGTGGCCTGCACGTCGGGATGCAGAAGCTCGATCCCTATCTCAACGTCGATCCGGGCACGATGTCGCCGTATCAGCACGGCGAGGTGTTCGTCACCGATGACGGCGCCGAGACCGACCTCGACCTGGGTCACTACGAGCGCTTCGTCGACGTCGCGCTGAGCAAGGCGAGCAACGTCACCACCGGCAAGATCTACGCGTCGGTGATCGCCAAGGAGCGTCGCGGCGACTACCTCGGTGGCACCGTGCAGGTGATCCCGCACATCACCAACGAGATCAAGCACCGCATCATCCGCGTGGCCGAAAATGAGCTGCCGCAACCGGATGTCGTGATTGTCGAGGTCGGCGGCACGGTCGGTGACATCGAGTCGCTGCCGTTCCTCGAGGCGATCCGGCAGATGAAGAATGACGTCGGACGCAACAACGTCTGCTACGTGCATCTGACGCTCGTTCCATACGTCAACGCGAGCGAAGAGTTCAAGAGCAAGCCCACGCAGCACTCGGTCAACCAGCTGCGCTCCATCGGCATCCAGCCGGACGCGATCATCGCGCGCAGCGAGAAGCCGATCGGCGAGCCTCTCAAGGAGAAGATCGCGCTCTTCGGCGACGTGGAGATGCGCGCGGTGATCAACGTGCCGGACGCGAGCTCCATCTACCAGGTGCCGCTGATGCTCGAGGAGGCGGGGCTCGGCGATTACATCGTGCAGCTGCTCAGCCTCGACGCGACCCCGCCGGATCTCACCGAATGGAAGGATCTGTGCGCGCGCATCGCGGCACCCAAGCCGAGCGTGCGCATCGCGCTGGTCGGCAAGTACGTCGAGATGCCCGACTCGTACATCAGCGTGATTGAATCCCTGCGCCACGCCGCAGTCCATTGCGGCGCCGATCTCGACCTCGTCTGGGTCAACAGCGAGCACCTCGACGAGGACATGAGCCCGCTCGAAGGGGTCGACGGCATCGTCGTCCCCGGCGGCTTCGGGCACCGCGGCATCGAGGGCAAGGTGCTCGCCTCGCGATACGCCCGCGAGCACCTGATCCCGTACCTCGGGCTCTGCCTCGGCATGCAGTGCGCCGTGGTCGACATCGCCCGCGAGGTTCTCGACGCTGCTGACGCGAACTCCACGGAGTTCAACGCATTCACGTCGCACCCGGTGATCGACCTGCTCCCCGAGCAGCGTGACATCGAGGAGAAGGGCGGCACCATGCGGCTCGGCGTCTACCCGTGCAAGCTCACGCCGGGGACGATCGCCGCCGAGGCATACGGCGAGCCGGTGGTGTACGAACGCCACCGCCATCGCTTCGAGTTCAACAACCACTACCGCGACGACCTCGCCGGCGCGGGCGTCGTGTTCTCGGGCACCTCGCCGAACGGCAGGCTCGTCGAGATCATCGAGCTGCGCGACCACCCGTTCTTCGTCGGTTCGCAGTTCCACCCGGAGTTCCGCTCGCGGCCGGGACGTCCCCACCCGCTGTTCCGCGCATTCATGGTTGCGGCAACGCGGGATCCGAAGTTCGGCGAGCAGTCCATCGAGAGCGTCGGCGTCGCCGGAGTCCCCACGGAGACAACCACGGCGGTCTGAAACCGGCCCGCAACGCGGCACGGGCGCGGTTCGTTACGCGAAACCGCCCGTGCAAGCGCACGTTGCACCGTCACTCGACAAGATTGACGGAGGCACTCTCGATGACCCCGACTCGCGCCGCAGTGGCCATACCAGCAGCACTGGTGGTTCTTTCCGGTTGCGGGATGGTGGCCGCACACACTCCCAAGACAACCACGGTTTCGGTGGCCCTCCCCGCATCCGCACCCGCGATTTCACCGGAGCGCCTGACCCGCCCGCTGAACATGATCGCCCCCACACCGACGTACGTCGTGGCGACGGTCGGGATCTCCGGCACCAGCGAATGGCTGGAGATCATGACCCCGTCGGGCGCGGTTGTCGCCAGGACAAAGATCGATCCGACCGAGACATGGATGACCGCGGCCGGTGCTGGCGGCGCGTACTGGACCGCGAACGGGGCGGAGTACGAGCTCAGCGTCTCGGGAGCGGTCCGCAAGCTCGGGCCTGTTCCCAGTGATGCGAGCAGCGTCCTCATCGGACCGGACGGCAGCTCCTACGCGTACGCAACCTCCGATTCGCTGAACTCCGACCCGGGTAACTACTCGCTCCTGAACAAGATCACCGTGGTGCACCCGGGTGCACCGGCGAAGGTGATCGCCGACCGCGTGGCGACCGCAGCCGACCCGTGGTCGGGGCAGTCCGGCTGGGACTACTACCTCGTGAGCTGGTCGGACGCCGGCATCGCCTTTGCCCGCGTGCCGGCGGGCGGCTGTGGCTGCCGCAGCTTCGACATGCAGATGCAGTCGGCGTACTCGGCCATCATCGATCCCGTCTCGCTCGGCATGACCACGGTGACGGCCAGCACCTCGTGCCCCCTCAGCGACATCGGCCCGGGACTCGAGGCGGTGTGCTTCGACGGCTCCTATGCGACGGACGCGATCCGCTTCTCGTCCGGTGGCACCGTCATCCACAACTACGCGCTCTCCGGCAAGAACTTCGCCGGCGACGCGCTGTTCTCCGATGACGCCAGCCGCCTCGCTTACATCACCATCCCGATCACCGAGGACCAATGCAACGGTACTGGCGGGCCGATCACGGCGACGCTCCGGGTCATGGACATCGCCACCGGCACCGTGGTGAGCCGCGCGATGGGCGACTTCGTTCCGTCCGCGTGGGCCGGCGGGGTCATCTTCGGCTCCGTCACCTCCGCGTCCGGCGCCGATTCGTGGCTGGTCGGTGTGAACCCCAGCACCCTGTCGGTCACCCGCCTCAGCCCCGACACCGCGAATACGGGAATCGTCGGGATCATGTAGCTCCCCGCTACGCTGGAGCCGTGAGCACGGCTGCACGCGGAGACGTGGCTGCGGAGAAGATCATTCGCGGCAGGAATCGCGGCCTCGAGTTGCTACGCGCAACCGAGGCCGCAGCGCTGTCGGTGGGTCGGTTCCTTGGTCGCGGTGACAAGGCGGGCACCCGCGACGCCGGTCATGCGGTGATGGAGGAGGCGCTCACGGGCATGCCCTTCGAAGGCCGAGTCGTGATCGGCCCCGAGGGCTCCAACAACCGGCTGACCACGGGAAGGACGATCGGCGCCGGCCGTGACCGCGTCGACCTCGCGGTGCTGCCGGTGGACGGCATCAGCCTCGTGGCGGGCGGCCTCAGCCAGGCGCTCAGCGTCGCCGCCGCCGCCGAGACTGGCGGGATCCTGCTGCCGCCGCCGGTCGCCTACATGCACAAGATCGCGGTGGGCCCGGAGGCGCGTGGCGCCGTCGACATCGGCGATACGCCCGAGAACAACCTGCGCCGGGTCGCCTTCGCCATGAACGTACAGGTGCAGGACCTCACCGTCGTCCTCCTCGACCGGCCGCGCCACCAGGCGCTGCTCGAGCGCCTCCGCGCACTCGGGGTGCGCGTCGCGATCGTGAGTGACGGGGACGTCGGGCTGGCGATGATGGCCGCGTGGCCCGGCTCGGGCATCGACGTGATGATCGGGTCGGGCGGGACCCGCGAGGCGATCGTCGCCGCCTGCGCGATGCGCTGCCTCGGTGGCGAGCTGCAGTGCCGTCCCTGGGTCCGCCATGAGGACGAGGCCGCGGCGATGCGTGAGGCCGGCTACGACCCCGAGGCGTCGTTGAGCATGGAGCAGCTGGTTCCCGGACGAGAGATCAGCGTTGCCGTGACCGGGATCAGCGGTGGCGGCCTGCTCCGCGGTGTGCGGTACCACAACTGGTGGGCCGAGACCCACAGCCTGGTGATGCGCGCGCAGAGCGGCACGGTGCGCGAGATCACCGCCAAGCACCACGTCGCCCTCCAGCCGGATCACGCGCGCAAGGTCCTTTGACGTCCGACGCGGCGAGGTCGGAGGCACTGCTCGAGCCTCCCTCGAGAGCGCTTCGCGCGGGCATGTGGACGGCAAGCCTGGGTCTGCGAATGCTCGGCTCGGGCCGCTACGCACTCGGCGACGTCATCGGCACCTGTCTCTCCGCTGGATCACCGAGGAGCCGCCGGCGATGCGCGGCCAATCACCGCCGCCTCGATCCGGCGCTCGACGCGCGGGCGGCGAGGCGACGCGCGCTCGCGTCCTTTCGCAACTACGCGCGAACCTCGGTGGACTTCGTCTGGCAGTACGGGGTGCCGCCGCAAGCGATGCACCGGCATTTCCGCGCCTACGGGCTCGAGAACGCGCACCGTGCGATCGAGGAACACGGCGGCGGAGTCTTCGCGCTCGCCCACTTCGGCAGCTGGGATGTGGCGGCGTCCTGTGGGTTCGCTTCGGGCTTGCGCGTCACCGCCGTCATGGCGCCGGTCGGCAACGACCTCGTGACCAGGATCGCCGCCTGGGCACGGCGCCGCCAGGACCTCGAGGTGCTCGTGTCGTCGAACGCGGCGCGCGGGCTGATCAAGGCGGTGCGCCGGGGCAGGTTCGCGGCGATCCTCAGCGACATCCCCGAGCGCGGCGACACGGTGGTCGTCGACTTCTGCGGTGGCAGGGTGGCTTTCAGCACCGCCGCCGCGTGGCTGGGGCGGGTCGCGGAGGTGCCGGTCCTGCCGGTGGAGTGCTTTCGCCACAAGGGCCTCTACCGTCTGGTGGTGCACCCGCCGGTCCCGATTGAGCCGGGGGACACTGACGCCGAGGTCACGCAGCGGGTCGCGACGGAGCTGGAGGTGGCAATCCGGCGCAACCCGGAGTGGTGGTATCCCTTCGGCGAGATCTACCAGCCCTAGGGTCGGCGCACCCGAAACTGCAACCGGGGCATGTTTCGCTGTAGCATTGTCTTATGACAATAGATAAAGTCACCAGCGGACTGGGATCGCCGATCGAATTCCGGCTGGACCCCGCCTCGGGCGTGCCGACCCATCTCCAGCTCGTGCAGCAGGTCGAGCACGCCATGCGGCTTGGATACCTCAAGCCCGGCGACCAGCTGCCCAAGGTGAGGGACGCGGTGGCCTCGCTGGCGATCAACCCGAACACAGTGCTCAAGGCATACCGCGAGCTCGAGATCAAGGGCCTCGCGACCGGACGCCCCGGTCAGGGCACCTTCATCACCGCCACACTCAGCCAGGCCACACTGCCCGAGCTGACGCGGCTCCGCCGCTCCCTGCTGGGCTGGCTGGCCACCGCAGACGCCGCTGGGCTGGACGAGGATGGGATCGTTGCCCTCTTCACCAGCGGGCTTCGGGACTTTCGCGAACGTCGCGGAGGCGGCGAACGCCAGGGCGCCGCGAGCGGCGAGACCGAGGGCGTCGCATGAACGTCATCGAGACCAATGCCCTCGGCAAGCGGTACGGCAACACCTGGGCGCTGCGCGACTGCAGCCTTGCGATCCCCGACGGGCACGTGGTCGCCCTGGTCGGACCGAACGGCGCCGGCAAGACCACCCTGCTGAACCTGATGGTCGGTCTCGCGGCTCCGACCGCCGGTGTCGTCACCGTCCTCGGTGGGAGGCCCGCCGGATCGCCGGCGGCGTTGGACGGCATCGCCTTCGTCGCGCAGGACACGCCGCTGTACAGGAACCTGTCGGCCGCCGACATGCTGCATCTGAGCCGAAACTTGAACCGCCGCTTCGACGAGCGATACGCCAAGGCTCGGCTCGGCGAGCTGGGCATCCCCCTGCAACAGACAGCGGGCTCGATGTCCGGCGGTCAGCAGGCGCAACTCGCGCTGACCCTGGCGCTGGCGAGGCGTCCCCAGCTGCTCGTGCTGGACGAGCCGATGGCGATGCTGGACCCGCTCGCCCGGCACGACTTCATGGCCACCGTGATGACCGCGATTGCCGACGACGGGGTGTCGGTGTTGCTGTCATCGCATGTGCTGGCCGAGCTCGAGCGGGTGGCTGATTACCTCGTCCTGCTCTCGGACGGGAGCGTCCAGGTGTCGGGTGAGGTCGACGACCTCCTCGCTTCTCACCAAGTGCTCACCGGTCCCGCCGCCGAAGCCGGCGCGTACGCCCAGCGCCTGAACGTCGTGCACGTCCGGCGCGGCGAGGCTCAGGCGCACCTGCTGGTCAGGACCGACGGCACCACCGCCCCGATGCCGCCGGGCTGGGAGGCTCACCCCGTGAGCCTCGAAGAGCTGACCCTGGCGTACATGCGCGATCCGAGCGCCGCGGCGCTGCCTGGCCCGGCGCGCATTCCGGTCGAGGCAAGGAATTGAGCGCCGCCACCCTGCCCAAGCTGGCCCGGCAGGACGACAGGCTGCGGCCTTTGCCGTGGCGGCGGATGGCTTGGGTCACATGGCGACAGCACAGGCTCACGCTGGCCGGGCTAGCCGCGCTGCTCGGCGCGGCCGGTGCGTACCTGCTGATCACCGGCTTGCAGATTCATGGCGCCTACGCCGCCGTGGCCGCCTGCCGCCCGGCAAATGCACAGTTCTGCCAGCAGGTGGACAACGATTTCTTGAAGACATACGCGCCCGGCGTCGGCGTGGTCTTCGGGCTGTTCCAGGTGATCCCGGCGCTGATCGGAGCGTTTGCCGGTGCTCCTATCCTGGCCAGGGAACTGGAGACTGGCACCTTCCGCTTTGCGTGGACGCAGGGCTTCGGGCGCACGCGCTGGACCATCGCCAAGCTGGTACCGCTTGCGGTCGCGGTCACCGTTGCCACCGGAGCGTTCACCCTGCTCGTCTCCTGGTACGTGCAGCCCATCTTCAGCGCGGGCGACAACAACGGCCCGCTGTACCCCACGCTCTTCGACCTGCTCGGGGTCGCGCTCGCCGCGTGGACTCTGACCGCGTTCGCCATCGGCGTCCTGGCCGGTTTCCTGATCCGCCGAGTCGTCCCGGCAATCGTCGCCACGTTTGCGGTGTGGGCTGCTCTCGCAGTCGGGACCGGCCTCTTCCTGCGCGCGCACTACGTCGCGCCGGTGGTCACGACCAACCTCACCATTCCTACCCAAGCCTGGGTGATCAATCAGGGATGGTTCCGGGGCGGCAGTCCAGCGAGCCTCGACATGATCAACACCACGCTTGCTCAGGTCGACGTCCGGGCGGTGACCCCCGAACTGTTCCAACCCGGGCCCGCGACGCCGGCCACCCTCGGCGACCCCGTGCAGTACCTGATGCATCACGGCTACACGCAGTTGACGACCTATCAGTCGGCGACCCAGTTCTGGCGATTCCAATGGATCGAAGGCGGCTGGCTGTTCGCGCTCTCCGTGATCCTCATCGCGTCGACCGTCTGGTTGGTCCGCCGGCGCGCGGCCTGAATCACCCAACCCTTAGCGGGTGACGGACAGGAGACGACTGGGCTCGTAGACGGTTGCGTGCTTGGGTTTCCTTCGGCGCTAGGCAGAAGGTGGTTGCCTGGGAGAAAGGTGATGACACCTGCCTCCCGCACAGGAAGCGGCTCGAGATGGTGCTGAGCGTCAGTGTCGACGGATTGGGCCTGGGAGGAACTGACCATGACCGAGCGTGCAGCAAGAGGCGAACTCAGTAGCTCAGCGCTATCCGTAACGGTTCGCGCAAGGCGGCCGTCATGAATCGGCTCACCACCGTCGGCGCCTTGGGAGCGTTGTTCGTGCTCGTGGGCTGCGGAGCAGCCGACACAACGACCACGAACGCGCCGGCGACCGACGCGCCGGCGACCGCTCCACCACCTACGGCCGTACCAACCGCAGATGCCTCTCTCATCTCGACCGGCTACATGACCGCCTACAACGCGCTGTCCGCTGCTTACAACGTCGACGTCGCAAAGCAGAACCGCAATGCCATCGGCAGTCAGCAGTTGACCGACGCGGTCAACCAGGAAGCCGCCGACCGCGCGACGTTTGACGCCGCGATTCAAGCCCTTGATACAACGGGCCTGCCCGCCGTCACCTCCGACATAACCGCAGTGGTCGCAGCGGATGCCAACCTCGAAAGCGCCGAGAGCACACTGGCGCTCAACAGCGGCAACCTCAGCAATTTCAACGCGGAGTTCTCCATCGTGCAGACTGCTATTGGCTCCTTCTCAGCTGCAAACACGACCGCCGCGAGCGCGTTGGGTCTGAGCATTACGGCTGGCTGACGTGAGAAGCGCCACAGCCTAGGACCCGCTAACGCGCCCGCTCAGTGCCGGAGCGTGTCTGCGCCAGGGTCGGTGCGTGGACCCATCAGTGGCCGCCCCGGCCGCTCGTCGAAGATCAGGCGCTGATACGCGCGCCGCCAGAAATGGCCGTACGTGCGCGCATCGGTGGGCAGGCCCTCGAGGCGGCGGAGCAGGAGCAGCACCAGGATCGCCAGGCAGCCACTGCCGAAGATCCAGCCGTGGGAGCCGCCGAACAGGAACGCGACCGCCGGGAGGATGACGAAGCCGACCAGCACCGCCAGAGCGATGCGGCCGCGAATCGCCCCCCACGCGAAGCACATCAGCAGCGCGATCAGCCCGGCGACCGAGAGCGCCGCAACCGCGCCGGTCGCGACCGCGACACCCCGCCCGCCGTTGAAGCGCATGTAGACCGGCCAGCCGTTGCCCGCCACCGCACAGACCCCGATGAGCATGGACGCGGTCAGCGGGAGCCCGTCGAGCCGCGACGCCAGCACCGGACCGAACCCCTGCAGGAACTGGAGCGGCCCGACGATCACAGCGATGTCGATGCCGGCGTGCCGGTACACGTTGCTCGTGCCGATGTTGCCCGTGCCGAAGCTGCGCAGGTCGAGCCCGTAGCGCTTGCGGCGCACCAGCAGCCAGCCGACCGGCAGGCCGCCGATGAGGTAGGCCCCCAGGCACCAGCCCGCGACCACCCATGGGGAGATCATGATGCCGCCAATCATCCTCGCTTGGTACGGTAGATAACCGTGAGGGATCGAGCGCTGGTCGTGGACGGAGGTGCCGCGCTGCAGGAGGACCTGGAGCGGGGCGTGGTCGTCGTGCCCCAGCGCATCACCGTTGGGCACCGCGAGTTCATCGACGACGGCAATCCCGAGGCGTATGCCGACTTCTACGCGCTGCTCCGCGGCGAGGGAGTGACCGCCACATCGACGCCTTCGCCCGGGACCTACCTGGACGCGTTCCGGCGGAGCGACGCCGACACGATCCTCTGCCTCACGATCCCCGAACGCTGGAGCGGCATGAACTCGACCGCGAACCTCGCGGCCGGCATGCTCGAGGTAGAAGAGGGGCGGCGCCGGGTGACCGTCATCGATACCGGGACCGCTGTTGCAGGTTTCTCACTCGTTGCACGCTGCGCCTCGTACCTCGCCGAGACAACTCCTGATGCGAACGCTTGGATTGCGGCGGTCCGCGCCTCGTGCGAGCGGGTTCGTGTCTACGGAGCGTTGGCCACGCTCACCTACGTCGCACGCACCGGCCGGGTGCCGGGACTTCTGGCGGGGATCTCCAACACGCTGCGAATCCGTCCTGTGTTCCGGCTTGTCGAGGGAGGCAGCACGGGCAGGGTGGGGCTGGCCCGCACCGTCACCGGCGCGATTCATCAATTGGCGAGCGTTGCTCGCGCCGAGCTCGGCCCGGGACCGCAGTGGCTGATGGTGTTCCACGCTGACGCCGCCGACGAGGCCGCCGAGCTCGCGTTACGTCTCGGTGAGGTGGCGCAGGTGGTTCGCACCGAAATCCTCGAGCTGAGCCCGATGTTCGGCGCGCACACCGGTCCTGGGACGATCGGTTTTGCCGCGCTGCCGTGGCCGGGTGGGGCACCGCCGGACTGATTCGCAGCCCTGGCGCGCCTCCTGAAGCCGCTGGGCATACCATCGACGCGTGGTGACGGAGGCGGCTCCTCCTGACGAGCAACGCTCGCTGGAGGAGCTTGATCACGATGAGTCCGACGTGGCGCGCCCGCGGCGGCGGTGGCTCGCGTATCTGCCGCTGCTCTTCGCACTGGGGGCGATCGCGGCGCTGCTCGTGTATGCGGATCCGCACAAGATCGGCATCGCCTTCCAGCGATTCAACCTCGTCTACGTCCCGATCGTCCTCGTGCTCGCGGTTGGTTTCTACATCGTTCAGGGAGTGCGCTGGTGGACGCTGAACCGCGCGCTCGGCATCAAATTTCCTTTGCTGGACACGGTCTTTCTCACCGAGACCGGACAGGCGACGGCGCTGCTGCCGCTCGGTGAGCTGACGCGCGCGCTGCTGTTGTCGAAAGCAGCGAAGGTGCACCTCGGCGTGGTGGTTGCGAGCGAGACGGTGCAGGAATTGCTTTTCGTCTTCATGCTCTTCGTGCTCGCGTTGCCCAAGGCGCTCAGCCTGCACCTCATCGCGATTGCCGTTGTGGTGCCAATGCTTTTCGTCATCGCGATCGTCGCGATCCTCACCGTCGAAAAGCTGTATGCGCGCGTGCGCCGCATCATCGGGCGGGTCCCGTTTCTCAAGCGCATCCGCCCTGCAATCGATGAGTTGCACCGCGACACTCGTCTGCTGTTCCTGCACGCGGACACGTACCGATACCTGCCGCTGAGTGCCGCCCAGGCGGCGATGGCGGTGACTTTGCTGTGGGCGGTGGCGCAGGCCGTCGACCCCGGCAAGCTCAGCTGGACGAGCGCCGGCTTTGTCTACGCGGTGACCCAAGGGGCGGCGTGGTTGAGCTTCTCCCCGGGCGGACTCGGGGCAGTGGAGGCGAGCACCGCCGGGCTCCTAGTGCTGCTCGGCATCAGCTTCGACATCGCGACGGCGATCTCGGTGATGCAGCGGCTGGCGGATAAGGGGCTGAACACGGTGATTGGGTGGATCTGCTACCTGTTCGCACGGCGACGGTACAACCTGACCGGCGCGTCTCTGTTCCGGTTCGAGATGCCGCCGTCCGATCCAGCTAGGTTAGAGCGCTAGGACGCTTTAGCGCAATAACAATCGCCCATAGCATTAAGAGGTGGGGGATTGCACACAGAAGTGTGAGCCTGGTATCCTGCGGGACTAATAGCTGGATCGCTCGCAGGAGGGTCGGGACCAAGATGATTCGTGTGGCACGCACTGCCCTCCTGGCCCCTGTAATGGTGGTCGGCGGGTTCTTAACCCTGACCTTGGGCAGCACTAGCGTGTTCGCAGCTGGATCTACCGCGACGTCGGGACATGCCGCTACCGCTGTGGCGACCCCGCAGACATCTTCGAGGCCTCACAAGCATGAGCGGGTGGACTGCAGTCCGGGGCACGTGGCGCAGGACGGGGGCCAATGCCGCGTCACGTTTGTAGACAAGGCAACCAAGTTCGAAAAGAACCCTGTCGGCCAGCACGTCTGCTTCACCGTGAGTCCTGCGAAGGCCGGCGCGGTCGGCACCGGAGCGGGCCACTGCGCCGTGATTGGCAGCAATGACAAGGCGTTCGGCACATTCACGGCGAGCGGCAAATATTGTGGTCCGGCTGTCATCACCGCAACTGAGACGGGCGAGAACAGTGGCCAGGCTCACCACACCACCGTTCAGATCACGTGCGCAAAAACCGCGACCGCTACGGCAGCGCTGCTTCCCGCCGGCAGTCCTTTCCCGCCCGCCGGCGGTTGGTTGCTCGGTCTGCTGGGGGTTGGGATAGCCCTCGTGACTGGATACGCAATCCGGACCCGGCGCTGGTTCTCTCCACGGAGGCTCGCGGCCAACCAGTCTGCGTGAGGCCGCTTGGGTAGCGGGGGGGCATCCCATCCGGGACTGTTTCTGACCCCTCGCCACAGACGGCGGCGCCTTCGTTGGCCGATCTCTAAGCGGTGGACTCTTGGCATTCTCGGTGGAGTAGCGGCCGTGCTTGCTGCTGCGGCGCTAGTACTCCTCATTCGCTACCTCCCCGCCTATAACGCACTTCAGCAGGGCCGCACCGACGTTCTGAGCGCCGAAGCGATACTGAGGACCGCTGGGCTCAATCCAACGACCGATCAACTCTCAGCAGCCAACAAGCAGCTCGAGGACGCGAAGCTCGACTTCGGCGATCGCTCGTCTGTCATCGACAATGGATGGATCTCAGGCGTCGCTGCTCACCTTCCATGGGTCAATCGGCAGATCGAGGCGGTGCGCGCCCTCAGGCACGCCGGCGAGGACGGGACCAATCTTGCTCTTGACCTCATTCCGGTGCTTGAGCACCTGCGGAGTGGCACAGCTGGAGGCGGCTCTGGAGTCATCAAGGAACTCGCGACCCTCGGCGACACGGAGCATGCCGCTATCACCCGAGCACTCGGCGATTTGACCTCACTGGACGCCTCGATTGCCGAGATCCCAAGCGGCGCATTATTCGGACCAATTGAGCGCTTTCGCACAGCGGCTCAGCAGGCGCAGGGGCGGCTCGACGGCCCTGTGCGCGCCGGCCTGACGATTGTCCAAGCGCTGCCAGGCATCGTCGGCACCGGTACACATCGCTACCTGATTCTGCTCACGAATCCCGGTGAGGAGCGGGGGGGTGGGGGCTTCATCGGGGCTGTCGGCGTGGTTGTGTTTCAAGACGGGCAGCTGGCGAGTTCCGATTTCATGCCATCAGAATTCTCCGACTCGCTCGTGACCAACATTCCCGCGCCCGGACCGATTGCGGAGATCACGGGCACGAATCTTGTGCTTTCGGACTCTGACTGGTCTCCCAACTTCCCAACCTCCGCAGCATTGGCCGCCGAGTTTTACACACGTGCTACCGGCAAGACCGTGGACGGCGTGATCAACGTCGACCCAGTGGCTCTTTCGTACGTGCTTCAGGTGATCGGTAGCGTTCAGGTGCCGCCCTATCCGCAGGTGGTTACAGCAGCGAACACGCTCCTCGAACTCAACTACATCATCAACTTGGCGCGTCCGGGGGACCCAGGCAAGGCCTACCTCGCCCCCTTTGGACACGCGGTGGTCGACGCTGCGTTCAAGACGCCTAGAGCGAAATGGGTCGCTCTCGCGACGGCGCTCGAACGTGGGGCTGCGGAGAAGCACATCGTGCTCAGCTTCGATGATGTGCGGTTAGAGGCGCTGGTTGAAAATGCTGGGATTGGCGGCGTACTGCCGCAGAGGCCGCCAGGAGATGCGCTCCTTGTGGCCGATTCGAATTTGTCAGGGACGAAGGGCGATCTCTTTGTGACCAGAAACTACGTCCTCAGAGCGACCGTCAATGCCAGTGGCCAGGTTCAGGATCGACTTAGCTTGACCTATTACGACCCACCAGAGACGGGTGCGGCAAATGCTGCCCTACTCGCCGACTCGGGTGGGCTGTACGAGGACTACATCAGAGTATATCTACCGCCCTCTGCGCAATTCGAGGATCTCCTAGTAAGTGTGAACGGGGGGCCAGCCCAATCAGAGAGTCCTGAGGACCTGGGCATTGAAGGCGGTCGCCCGTGGGTAGCGTATGACCTTATTCTCGATGTAAACGGCACAACAACGGTCACCTTCCTCTACTCCGGTCCGTTTGGTCACGTTGCACCTAACGGATCGGTGAGTTACCAGCTCGCCTGGGAGAGGCAGATAAATGCGCTCACCTGGCCGATCACTATTGAGGCTCTTCTACCTGGCAGTCGCAGCTATGTGATCCGGAGCGACCTCGCCGTTGATCGCATGTTCAGGGTGGGGACAGGCTAGGCGGCGCCACGTGAGCGTCTGAGAGCTCACGGAGAGTGCACACGACTGGCAAACAATTCGCCGCCGAGTACCAGCGCGTCCGAAATCGCTTTTTCGCGTTCATCACGCGCATACGTGACGGCCGCGGCCCCGGCTTTCGAAAACTCGTCGGGGTGCTGGTACCAGCGCTCGATTTGCCTCATTGCCTTCTTTGTGAAATCGTCGCCTGGCTCCAGGACGAGGCTGTCCAAGCCGACCAAAGTCTGTGTCAGGCAGCCCGCTCTGTAAGCAATCACGGGAACGCCACGCAGCATTGCTTCCCAGACCACCAACCCGTACGACTCGTTTCTGTAGCGCGTGGGGAAAAGGAAAACGTCGATGTCGTGGAAGAAGTCCTCCTTACTCTGCCCGGTCACCGGTCCCCGATACTCGAAACCGCGCTCCGAGAGGGCCGTACGGATCAGTGCACGCTCTGCGCTCCCCATGATGGGTCCGGCCAGGATCACCTTCTCGACCACGCCTTGATGGATTGCAGCTTGCCCAAGCCGGATCACCCGTTCGAGGCCCTTCTCAACCGTGAGATTACTCAGATGCCCAACTCGTAACGTGCGGGCGGCGGTAGAACTCTGAGTCCGGCGGTAAGCAGTGGGCGATTGCAGCGCGTAAGCCACGCTTACTGCGCGGGTTGTCAAGGCGCGGGGATACACTCGGCGGAAGTCGTCGCAAGCTATCTGGCAACTGTGCAGATGTTCGGCCCGTGGGCCGCCTACGTCAACGAGCACCCCAGCGAGCGTTGATCGGCGCGATATGTAGGCGTATGAATGGTGCTGGAGGGAAACGCGGTATCTGAGTCGGCGCGCGACCCATGTCAGCACGACGACGTACACCATGCCTTTGCCTGCGTCCACCGAGAGCAACACAGCGTCGCAGTTGGCCCGCAGGGGTACGAGCCTTAAGGCAGCGAGCGCGACTAGGTAGGCGCGCTTGAGGTGATATAGGTACCCGATGGGACGATCCTTCGGAACAGTGCGGATGCGGACGACTGGTCCACGGGTCTCGAGAAGATCGGCCAGAGCGTCCATCGCGGCAGCCATACCGTGGGTTGGTGGCGTGAAGTGGCCAAGGAGGGCAACTCGCCGACCGCCAAGCAATCTATTGCCCCGGGGCGGCGTCGGCTCCGCGTCTATGATGCCCTAGCGCGCTCGACCAAGTCCGGAACCGAACATACGCCTCAGCTTCATGAGAATACGCTCCCCCTTGGTGGGCTTTGGAGCCGCCGAGTCTGTGTCGACCATCGAGCGCAATGGGCGAGCACGGGGCGTGCAAGCCGAGACCATCGATCAAGCCGGTCTAGCCCACACAATTCGGCTCAACTACCCGCACCTGCGCACCGGTGCTGCTTGCACCAGGTGTACTCCAGCGTTTCGGATGGGCGGAGCGTTGCCGGCACGTTATTGGAAGCCGGCCGGAGGAGCTGAGTCGCGTCAACGGTCATGGGCGTCGAATTCGACGAACTCCAACTTCCTTAGCAGGATTACCCACCATGATGCTGTTGGGCTCGACGTCCCCCAATACCACGGCCCCAGCTCCAATAACCGCGCCCTCTCCGACCGTCACGCCGGGGCCGATGAACGCGCGGGTGGTGACCCACGCCGACCGACCGATAATAATGGGGCGGTTCTTATATGCCATAGACGCGCTCGAACTATCGTGTCCCGCAGCGGCAAGAAACACATCATACGATAGGGTGGAGTGGTCTCCGAGAGTGACGTGAGCGAGGTTCAAGATCTCGGTCCGTTCCCCGATCCAACAGTGGTTCCCGATCTTGAGCTTCCAGGGAAAGTGTATGTTCACGCGGGGCTTCATCACCAAGCCACGCCCTACCTCACATCCGAAGGCCCGGAGAAGGCTGATCTTCAGGGACGCCGGCCATGGCCATGCAGAAAGGAAGAAGATCATCTTGGTGACATACCACGCAGCTTCGACGGCCTTGGGCCGCCCCCTGTCGAAATGCGACTTGTCGAACAGATCGTTCCGGACCGGGGCGGTCTCTACGGCGCTCAAGCACGGTCGCCAGTTGCGCGGTGACCGAATGCAGTCATCGAGCTAATGATGACAGAGCGATGTGCACACGGTTGACGAGGAGGTCGTCCTGTGGGACATCCGTCTGACTGCTCGGCGTTGCTGCACGCGGACGTCTACTTCTGATGGTCTCTCGAGTGGGGCCGACACCGAGGGTCGCACCTCAGATACGTTGTCATCGTCTCACTGTCAGGCAAACAAGAAGGTCGTGCCCGGCCGCGGGGACCCGAGCGCCCTGCGACTGAGGGACGGACACGGGCCTTGAAGCTTGGATGGTCGACCTTACGCAACCCGTCGCTTGGATCCCTTGCGGCGAGCATCTTCGCGCAGGCGATGCTGCTGTTGTCGGGACCGGCGGCGGCACGCTTATTAGGAGTGACCGGGCGAGGGGAGTACGCGCTTCTCATCATAATCGTGACCTTCGGCGTTTTCTTTGGCGGAGCGGGGCTACCAACGGCTGTTTCATATGCTCTGGCAAGCCAGCATCTGCCCGCTCGATACGTACTCAAGGCGGTTGCGGCCACGTGGTTGCGCCTCTGCCTAGCGGCCGGTGCCTTGAGTGCTGCTGCGGTTTTCATAATCGTACGCGGCGACACGTCATCACCCCGATGGCTCGAAGCCGTCCTAGTCGCGATTTGCGTGGTCGCCTCGATGACCACTCAGCTGATACTCGCCTGCGTTCAAGGGGAGCTTCACTTTCAGGCGTTGAATCTGCTGCGCCCAGTTGTCGTGACCATATCCGCGGTCAGCCTTGTAGTCCTGTGGCTCGCAGTGCGCCACACAGGGGCAGCCGTTGGTCTCGCCGTGGTAACTGCAGCGAACATCGCTGGCTGTATCACGGGCGGCGCCTTTCTGGCGGTCGCCTCTCGCGCTCCCGGCCTTAAAGCCGAGGTTTCAACGCGGTCCTTGATCCGATATGGTCTCGCGTCCCTGGCAGGCGGGAACGCTCCGCTAGAGACGCTCCAGATAGACTCGGCGGCGGTAGGCCTACTGCTTTCCCGCTACGAACTCGGCCTCTACGCAGTCGCGAGCGCCTTCGATAACCTACCGGGCATACTCGTTTCTGGGGTCGGCATGATCGCGCTGCCGCGGTTAGCGGGCGCCCCGGACGCAGAGAGCCGCAAGGCCATCATGAAACAGGCTGTGTTTCTTTCCGCGGCTCTCGCCGGTGCCGCTACGGTGTTCACGGAGGCCATCGTGGGATGGCTCCTTCCAGCGGCATTTGGTGGTGCCTATTCCGGGGCGGTGGGTCCGGCTCGCGTCCTGATAGTTGCCGGCTTCTTCATGGGGATGAGGCGAATCTTCGTGGTCGTCCTACAGGCCGTCGGCCGGCCTGGACGCACCGGGGTCAGCGAAGCGTTGGCTCTGTTCACGCTACTCGGCTTAGCCGCGCTCTTGGTTCCTATTCTCGGGATACTAGGAGGGAGCCTGGCACTTCTGGGGGCCGCCGTCGCCGCCAATCTAAATCTCTTGTGGGCGTTGCGCTTCCAGCAGAGTACGCCAACTTCTTAGCCGCCGCCCTCACGGTCATCACCCTAGAATTTGGCTGCAAGAGTTGCCTGCCCAGACGTTGACCCGCCGCACGACCCTAGTCAAGAGTGGTGCCGACAGGATGGACGGCAACCCCAGTTGTGGTGGTGATACGTCGCCCTGTACCTCGTGGCGCCGCTTTCCTCCCTAGGGCCACGGGCGACTGTGACCGACGAACTCAGCCGTCAGTGGGCGTCAAAGCCCGCCACGTCGACGACCTGCCCTTCCGATCCCTCTAGCATTCGGTATGCGAACTAGTTCCTCGCGCCAGGCCTCCAGCAGCGCAGGCATCTCTCCTAGGAACCGCGGAGGGACGGCAAGGAAGTTTGTGGTATCAGACGAAAGGCGCTGCGCGGCCGCGATGTCCGACCGCTCAGCATCGAACAGCGTGTAACCGAGCGACCTAAGGGCAACAAGGCCTTGCGCATCGCGATCGAAGCACTCCACGATCACGATCGGGGAGTGGGTTTGCAGCGTTGCCGCCGCGCCCGCAATGACCTCGCTTTCATGACCCTCGGTATCGATCTTTATGAGTTTCGGTGGTCGCGGTCCATCTAGTTGATCGAGCGGAAGGGACGCCAACCGAATCGTGTCCGGAATCAGGCCATATTGCGTTTCCGAGAATGTACGCCGGTCAGAAACGACAGCGCCTGTCGCACTAGAAATCGGATCCAAGGCGAAGTCAACGATGCCCCGATTGCGGCTTGCCGCCGTCTTCCGGATGTCTACGTCTCCCAACCACCTCGTGCGGCGTCGCGTCTGCCGTAGGAGGTCGTAGTTGACTGGGTCCGGCTCGAGCATTACGACGTGCGTGCCGCGATCGAGGCTCTTCAGGAGCCACCCGTAGATACCAATGTTGGCACCAACATCCCAGAAGACGTCGGGCTTTAGGACCCGCTGGAGGGCGACAAAGAGAGCCAGGACCTCGGGCTCGGGCGATAAGGGGTTGAGCCAGTACCCAGCGTTGCGGATTATCTTTATCCGAACTGGGAATACGACATACGGAAGCCGGGCAGAGATCGTAAAGTCGACCCGTTGGGCGATGATCCTAAACCATCTCCGCCTACGCAACCGGTGTAGCGGGTGGTAGCGCGTCCGGATCGCCATCAGGATCTTGGTGATCAATCAGCTCCTCCGATCGGCTTAGCATGGGAGCCTCGCGCCCCTCCTCGCGGCGAGCTTAGAATGCCGCCGATCGCGAAATTGTCGCATGCAACGGCTTCGCCCCGAGACTGCTTCGACCCGAGACTGCTTCGGGTCCGATGGCACTGACGTAGGCACCAGAAACATGAGATCTACAAGGATTCCGGTCGAAGCCAATGATCGGGGCGGCCGGAGAAGAGAGCAGCGCTAGCAAACGTGTCCATTCAAACGCACGCGCCATTACTCCTCCTTCGCACTGCGAGGGTTCGGCAAACTGGAAGCACTCTACGATACAGGCCAAAGGACGTTTACCAATAACAACCGTCCTCCACGGAGCGCGCGCCGGAAGGTGTTTCAGCGGAGGTGGGGTGCACCCACCACTGGTTATAAAAGTGCGCTACGTCGTCGGTATCCCACCGGCGGCCTCTGACGCCGAAGAGGATCTGTGTCGCGCCTCCGAGATGAATCGCAACCTTCCCTGTGCCTTTCGCGTGCGCAGCCAACGGGAGCCCGTACGCGCCTGCGCCAATGATACAGACGTCGAACCGGTGGGCATCCATACGCTCCGTCATGTCATCAAGGGCCTCGAACCACGTCGAGTAAGCGGTCTCCTGGCCAGCTATGGACTGGACCGCCCTGATCAGTCGAAGGTCAAATGGAGGCAGAACCGACCCGTCTAAAAAGATGCGCTGACGGTTTCGCCTATAGTTCTCGAGGATGGAATCCGCGAAAGGATGGACCACCAACACGGTCTTGTCGGCCAGAGCCCGGCTCCACGGTTCGGGATGGAAGTATGGTTCCAGCGCCCGGAGTGGCACCAAGCTCGCGCTGGGGCAAATCTCATTCGCTATCACTTGCTCGAACTGGTTACGCCAGACGCCAAGCACATCGATTTCGGACGCGGCGCGTAAGTAGTATTGGCAAAATGCGTCGAGGTAGTCGTCCGTGGCAGGAAAGAATCCGGCGTTCATCCTCATCCGCGACGCGACTCGGTGAGGGTAGGCTGGTTTGCTGCTTCCCTGGCGCTTCTCTAGGAAGTGTCTCACGCATGAAAGTTCTGTCGCACCGATCCTGCTGACCAAAGCAGGCCGACCCGACAACACAATCTGGCGTACGAGTTCGTTGGCCTCGCTGTACGTGCCGATCGTTCGGCTGTATTCGTCTGGCTTCGGCCTTCTGACAAGAATCGCCTTGGCCCGGCGCCGAACATGGTATTTGAGTCTGTACGTAACCACTAGTCTACAAGGCCATGTTCCGCAGCGCGTTGAGCAGCGGCCTGGGGCGGCCAGGACACTCGGTGCTCCCTGGGAAGAGCGCAACGGAAGGACAGGTGGGTGCTCCGATGCCAAAAGAGCCCAAACATCCCTGGGGTGATCGTTTCGGAGCGTTGCTGGAAGGACTCTCACTCGTGTCCAGATCTCGGGGAACGTACCCACTACGCCAGGCGCGGGTCACCGAGCTACAACACGAGTTGTGTCTCACTAGCGATCATGTTGTGAAGAGCGCTCACGCCACTAGACGGCCGTCACCACCGTTGACTGTACCGTCCATAACGCATCGGACGCGATCCTCTGCAGACTCGCTCTCGAGCCCATCTACGGTCGACGTTCATAACGCGAGGCGCGCTCATTGTTACAGATCGCGGATCACTTGGTGGCGACCTGCCATGCCATTAGCGTCGGGAACTTTTTCGTGATTACGTACACTAGCGTCATGCCCAACCCGACTCGCATCATGCCGCCCGCCGTGCTCTTTATCGCCGGAGCAATGCGCAGCGGAACGACGCTGCTGGCGCAGATGCTCGGCCAGTATCCGAACATCTTCGCCGCTGGAGAGCTCTCCAACCTTTGGTCTGGCTTCGAAACCAATATGCATTGTCAGTGCACAAGGGTGATTGAGAAGTGTCCCTTCTGGGGCCCTGTCACGCATGCAGTCCTACGGGCTGCGGGTCTTAGGTCGCACCGGGAGGCCGAGCGACTACGCCTAGCTTCTGCGCGAACACGATATATGCCTCGAGTCATCCATGGATCCTTGTCCAGCGACCAACGGCAGTACGAACTGATCCTGAATATTTTGCACCGCACTATCCTTGAGCAAGCCGGAGCGACGACGTTAGTGGACACGTCGAAGAAGGCTGTGGATCTTGTTATTGCAGCGCGAGCATCCTCGACCGCCGCGGTGCATTTGATCCGTAGCCCGTATGGCGTCGCAGCGTCTGAGGCCGACACGACCAAACATAGTGAGGTTCGACTGGCGGAGCGGCCTCCAAATAAGAAGCCGGCGCGCAGCGCATTCGGGTGGGTCGCTGCAAACTATCTGACTACCTTTGCGGGACGACGAATTGATGGGCCTGTTCTTCGAATGCAGTATGAAACCCTTGTCCATCATCCGGCTCGCGAACTCAATCGAATTCTGGATCTGCTTCACTCCGAGGTCTTCCCATGGCAGATTGACGGCTGCCGATTCAACATGCCGAGCGGCCACCTAGTAAATGGCAATCCGTCGCGCTATCGATCAGGCTGGCAGAGGTTGCGTCGACCCGACCTTGGCGATAGCCTCGCGCCCCGAGATATATGGGCGATACGATCCGTCGTTTCTTTTGGGAACTACGGAGGCTATGAACGGCCGCGGGGATCACGGTGAACCGCCCCCGGTTTCGTAAGGGCTCGCGCTACAGAGTCCCATTCATCGCGATTGGAGTTGACTAACGGTGTTGGGTCGCCTCCAACTGAACCGGCGCGACCATGCTGATCTCTCGGTGGAGACGACGATGGCTCAACCCGTCGATGTAATCGACAGTCTCGAACCTACCTCATGGAGCCCGCTCCACGGCCGCCGGTGAAGCAGTTTGGCCTCTCAGGCTGTTGAGGAGTTCAGGCGAGCGTGTCGTCGTATGTGTCGCAGGGTGAGCCAACGGAGGTGACCGCCGCTCCTCCACGCATGCGCGCAGTACAGCGAGTGGGAAGTTATTGCTCAGGTTCAAGGAAGCGGCGCAACAGCTTGTGCTTCATGCGAGGCTAGGTGACCGTGCATCGACCTCAGGCAGTTCCACCCATTCCTGGCGCGTGACCGGGTGCGTCCCGAACTTACCGGTGATCGACTGCGTCGCCTGCCATCCCGATCCGTACTCGCCGCGGCGCTCTTGGACGATCCGCCCGCCGTTTCCTCAGCTCCCGGGAAACCTGCCCTGCGTGGACCATCGCTTCCTCCCTCTAGCGTGAAGGGAGTTTTCGGGATTCCCGACGCGGTTCACGCTCCTCGCCCGGCTAGCCCAAAAGCCGCGCCGATGCGGCCAAAGATACCAACGGCATCGCTGGCCCGAACGTGCTCACTGCGAAAGATCCAAAGGATGCGCTGCTGAACAGCGACGATGGAATCTTCACGGTACGCGTCATCCTACGAAGCAGCTGCGCCGCCGCCTTGACTCCGCTCGACCTCGACGGGACAACGAGTGTTGGGTTCAGGCGGCACTTTGGAATCGAGTGTGAAGCGGTGATCGTGTGAGGAGCTTCCTCGTCACCTAGGTAACAGGCGACCTCGAACGATGAGGAGCAAGAGCACCATCACCGCCATTCGCCCCATGGCTTGTAGGATCGAGCCGCGCAATAGGATGAACTGATAACCCGCGAATAATGGAAGCGCCAAATCAAGCAGCGCGGGGGAGGTCAGGCCACGACCGCGGCGCAGATAGACAAACAGGCTATCCCATCGTGCTGAAATCCAGCCAAAGAGCAGAAATCCCACGATGAGACCAAGCCAACTAAAGTCTAGCCAGAATTCGACCCATATCGGCGCCGAGAGGTTGACATTCGGGACCGCCATCGCCTCCCCAATGAGGGTCCCAGTATCGCCCGCACGTCCGGGCCAGACGCTATGTGGGATGAAAAACAAGAGGTCAGAAAGGGTCTGACTCCCGTCTGTATGTCCGAAGGCACCTGCATACCAGACGCCATTCGCGATCATGGTCATCTGGTCGTAGTCCTTGGTAGCCAACTCCACGGCGATGGAATTGACCTGAAGCGGCGGACGATTAGCTGGATCGACTCTGAAGTAGTCAGTATATGGGAACACGGTTATCGCCAAAATCACGCCGCCCGCGAGGATGAGCCTCATCGCTCGTTTCCCGAGACTAGGGAGGCAGAATAGAGCCGCGAATAGGACCGTCAGGACCTGATAGCGTGATGTGCTAATAGGGTTGTTGACGATAATCACGAAGGCAGACAAAAGCGAGTACCACAGCCAACAGCCGAGTGATCGTCGCGCAACCGAATCGCGCGCGAGCCTAGCAGTCCATCCGAGCCACGCGAGCAGGAGAGGAACGACCGCTAATGACCCGATGATCGCTGAGACCGTCTGTGACCCGTTGCTCGTAAGGCCAGCCTGGGTTATCCCTTGCGCGAGATCGCTTCTGCTTGAGAAGAAGCTTGAGATTCCAACGGTCCTGATGTAATACGTCGATGCGGCGAGGCCAATGACGCCGAGGGCGTTGAGTCTAGCGAAATTGACACCGTGGAATGTCAGGTCGATGTTGTTCCTGCGCCAGTGGCGATAGGCGAGCTGTCCCGCGTCGTAGGCTACACCTCCAGCCAAAACAATGAGAACCGCCTCAGTAAGGGTGCCGGGATTAGCAAGGTACGAGTGGAGCCCCGTTGATATCCGAGCCAGCGACGCGACCGACAACGCCACGTATATGAACAGCCAGAACGTCGACGTTGCAATCCGTAGATCGCCTCGACCGAACTGAACCGCGAGGTGTGTGCCTGCGTAGACGGTGAGCAGAACCGTGAGTGCGACCTCGCCCGTAACGAGGTCCGTCCCCGAGGTGGCAGTGCTGAGAAGGAAGAGCGGAGCTGGGAGGCAAAACAAGAGCCAGGCGATGACGGTGCGCCCCGGAGAGCCGGCTTGACGACGCGGCCCCGCCGGGACCTTCGTTCGCGACCCGGCAGGTAGTGCGCTCTTAGCAATCACGTGGTCATCCCATCCGCGACGCGACGGCGTAGGCGGCGTAACGGGCCAACGTGGTGCAACAAATCCTCAGCACGTACGACGACGCAGACGATGCCTGGGTCATGTCGTCTCATCTGCCAATTTCGGACTGTCCGTGATCGTTCGATTTCCCCGAAACCACTCGATGGTCGCAGCCAGGCCCTCTGAGAAGCCCATCTGGGGCCTAAAGCCGAAGCGCTCCCAAGCTCGTGAAGTGTCTAACTTACGGCGTGGCTGACCGTTAGGCCGCCTTGAGTCCCATTTGATCTCGCCGCTGAAACCCACCGCCGCGCGCACTCGTTCCGCAAGGTCGCGAATGGATATTTCTTCGCCCGCCCCTAGATTGACAGGGTCGGATCCGTCATAGCTCGCGAGCGCCAAGCGGAAGGCACGCGCCGCATCCGCGACGTAGAGAAATTCGCGCGTCGGACTCCCGTCACCCCAAAGAACGACCTTGTCGACGCCCGCCTCCGCTGCCTCGACGAACTTTCGAATCATCCCGGGAATTACATGCCCGGTCTCAGCGTCAAAGTTATCTCTCGGGCCATAAAGGTTGACCGGGAAGAGGCATATGGCATTCATGCCGTACTGAGCCCGGTATGCCTGCGCTTGAACGAGGAGCATCTTCTTGGCAAGGCCATAGGGCGCGTTCGTCTCTTCGGGATAACCGTTCCACAAGTCGTCCTCGCGAAATGGGATCGACGCCAGCTTCGGGTAGGCGCAGACCGTTCCAGCCACGACGACCTTTGCAACGTTTGCAAGACGGCAGGCCTCAAGCAGCTCGATGCCCATGATCGCGTTTTCATAGAAGAATCGCCCAGGCGACGCTTGGTTGGCGCCAATCCCCCCCACCACGGCTGCCAGGTGCACCACGGCGTCGGGTCGAAGCTCGCGGAGCATTCGGTCGACGTCGCGCCGGTGTCGCAGATCGAAGTCCCTGCGCCCAAGGGCGAATACCCGGGCTCCCGCACCCTCCACCTCCCCGGCAACGTGACTGCCAAGGAATCCTGTCCCGCCGGTGATAACGACCGACCGTCCGGCCAGATTCATACAACCACCCAGTTCTATGCCCCTCCAGTGGCCGTCTGCGCTCGGCCAAAGTATAGGGGTCCACCTGCGTATGGCCTAGGGCGTGGCGTTAGTCGCCAATTGGCCGGGTCCCACAAACGCGCGGCCTTCATCATTTACGCTTAGGAAGAGTCCGGCGTGTGTGACCGGCGCAGGAAGAAGGAATGGCCGCCCTACCATGACGAAGACAGCCCTCATCACCGGGATCACGGGCCAAGACGGCTCGTATCTTGCCGAACTCCTGCTCTCGAAGGATTATGAGGTCCACGGGATTGTGCGGCGAGCCTCGACGTTCAACAGCGAGCGGCTCGATGATATCTATCAGGATCCCCATACATCGCATCGCCGTCTGTTCTTGCACTATGGCGACCTCGCCGACGCCGTGGGCTTGGTGAACCTCGTCAGAGCTGTCGCACCGGATGAGGTCTACCACCTTGGTGCGCAGACCCACGTGAAGGTGAGCTTTGAAATGCCTGAGTACACGGCAGACGTGACTGCCACTGGCACAATCAGAATGCTCGAGGCCATTCGCGCTGCCGGGGTCGAGACCCGGTTCTACCAGGCTTCGTCGTCCGAAATGTTTGGGGCGGCGCCCGCGCCTCAGAACGAGGCGACAACCTTCCATCCCCGTTCACCCTACGGGGTGGCGAAGCTGTTTGGCTATTGGGCTACGGTGAACTACCGCGAGGCATACGGGATGTACACGGTGAACGGCGTTCTGTTCAACCACGAGAGTCCCCGGCGGGGTGAGACGTTTGTGACGCGGAAGATCACACGGGCAGCAGCCCGAATAAAGGCCGGCCTGCAGCAGACTCTGTACCTCGGCAATCTTGATGCTGTTCGGGACTGGGGCTACGCGCCGGAATACGTCGAAGGTATGTGGCGCATGCTTCAAGCAGCGGCGCCGTCGGACTACGTGTTGGCGACAGGTGTCGGAGCCTCGGTCAGAGAATTCGCAGAGGTGGCGTTTGGCGCCGTCGGGCTGAATTGGCAAGACCACATCGTTATCGACCCCCAATATCTGCGACCGGCCGAGGTGGAGGTCCTAATCGGTGACGCTGCGTACGCGACAGAAGCACTCGGGTGGAAACCGCGGACGTTGTGGAAGGACGTCGCGTCGCTAATGGCAAGAGCTGACTGGCAAATGGTTGAAGACCACCTATCAGGGCTTCGGGTTCGACTCGATCGCTAGTCCAACGCATTAACGAAATCTTTACCAAAGCCTTTGTGCGCAGGGCACAATTGCGCCTCGTAGGGATTGGTACCGCAACGTCGCCTATGTAGGCAAGTCAGCCGAATGCGCTATGATTCCGGCTCGCTAAGGAACGGGATGGCTTGGAGGGCGTGGACTGAAGATCGTGTGCATGTTTCGCCTAGAAGCGGATTGAAGGCAATGAGCGCAGTCTCTCGGAAGGGAGAGCCATGTTGAGTTGGACACGACAGCGTCCCGAGTTCATGCGCGCCAGGCAGATTGGTTGACCGACCTGGAGCGGAATGCTGCAGCGCACTGAGGCTCCGTCGCGCCCCATGATGAGCAGGGTTCGGTCAGCATCGAGTCGTGTCATCGGCTTATCAGGAAAACGCGTTCTCGTGGTGGGAATCAACTACTGGCCCGAGCCCATAGGAATCGCACCGTACACGACCGCCATGGCGGAGTACCTTGCCGAGCAAGGGGCAAAGGTGACGGTTCTTACAGGCGTTCCGCACTACCCGGAATGGCGCATAGCGGATTCGCACCGAGGCAAATTCAGTACGCGCGAGCGTCGTCACGGCGTTGACGTTTTGCGCCTCCGACACTTGGTCCCGCAGAAGATGACGGCTCTGCGGCGCGCGGCGTACGAGGCATCGTTCCTGGCGCACGCCGCGATACGGGGGCTTGGCATGCGGCCGGATATGGTGCTTGCGAGTACGCCCGCGCTCGGGGGGGCGCTCGCCGCGGCGACCGTTGCCAAGCGGGTGGGCGCCCCCCTGACCATCGTGGTCCAGGACCTTATGGCTCTAGCCACAGCGCAAACGGGCATTAAGGGAGGCGGCCGCGTTACCGGAGCTACCGCCCGCTTGGAGGGAACTGCGCTTCGTGCAGCTACTACGGTTGCGGTAGTGAGCGAAGGGTTTATCCCAGCGGTTGCTGCCTACGGTGTGGCCGCCGAGCGAATCACCGTGCTCCGGAACTGGGCGCATATCACGCCGACACAGATGACCCGTGACGAAGCGCGCTCACGTCTAGGTTGGCCGGTCGACCAGTTTCTGGCCGTCTACACAGGCAACATGGGCCTCAAGCAAGACCTCGGTAACATTGTTGAAGCCGCTCGTCTACTCGCAAGTCGTAGCCGAGTCCGGACGGTTCTTATTGGCGACGGCAGTCAACGAGGCGCCCTCGAGACCCAGGCGCATGGGCTCTGGAACGTGCGCTTCGCTGGCCTGATCGACGAGCCTCTCTACCCCGTGGTTCTCGCCGCTGCCGACGTGCTCGTCCACAACGAGCGTCCGACTATGGGGGAGATGTCGCTTCCCAGCAAGCTGACGAGCTACTTGGCGGCGGGACGGCCGATTCTCGCTGCGGTGGCTGAGGGCGGAGCCTCGCAGCGTGAACTTTTCGGAACAGGCGGGGCCGCGGTTACCGTGCCTCCCGGCGAACCGGCACGTTTCGCGGCGGCGCTGAGCGCACTCTCCGAGGATCCTGCACGGCGTCGGGCGATGAGCCTAGCGGGGGCTGCGTATGCCGCCCAGAACCTCACACGAGAAGGCTCCCTGAGCGCGCTAGTGAGGTTGCTACTGACCCAGGAGGCTTGACGGACCAAGCCATACCGGGCGACTCGAGGCCAACCAGTCTTACTGGAACGGCGCCGCAAGCCCGCCGCGGCTGCCCGAGCGCTGCGGCGTCGGCACCGGCCCCGGCCCCGGCCGCGGCACGGGGTCCTCTAACGGAAGAAGATCATCCGCAGTTGCCTCGTTAGAGTTCGCCGAAGCGTTTTGTCCGTAGCTCGAGCCTGCATACCCATAGCGATACGAGTAACCGGCACCCACCCGTCGCGAAGTCTTGTTGAGAACGATGCCGATGACGTTCGCGCCCACTTCGCGCAGGGCATCGATGGTTTTCAAGACCTGCGAGGCCTTGGTCTTCCCAGCTTCTACCACGAGAATCGTCGCCGAGGCGCCAGTGGCAATGCTGAGCGCATCCGTTACCAGTCCGGCCGGCGCGGTGTCAATCACGACGAGGTCCTGGTCTGGGCCAATGGCCTCCAGCAACGATATGGCGCGCTTCGACGCGAGTAACTCTGCGGGATTGGGGGGTATCGTTCCGCTGGTCAGCAGCAAAAGATTTGCGAATTGAGTCGGCCGCAGGCCATTCATCGGCACCCGCGCAAGCGTCGGTGCCTTGAGAATGAGCTCGCTCAACCCACCATCAAGTGTTGTGCCGAACAGTCGATGCTGGTCGGGCTTTCGAAGATCAGCATCGATGAGCAGGACCTTGCGTTCCGAGCGTGCTAGCGATACGGCCAGATTTGCCGCCGTGCACGTCTTCCCCTCGCCAGCGCGCACCGATGTGATAACGACGCTCTTAAGGTTCGCATCCGGCGTCGCGAAGAGAAGGTTCACTCGGAGTCGCCGGTAGGCCTCGCGGACGGCCTCATCGTGGCGATGATTGGGCTCATGCGCTTTGCCCCGTCCGGGGACGTGCCGGAACCTAGGGATCACGCCAAGGCAGGGCAGACCAAGACGGTCCGACACATCCTCAGCACGCCGCAAACCCTGGTCCAGGAATTCGACTAGCGAAACAATCCCTACGGCCAAAAGCAGGGCAACGAAGGCGCCGGCGAGGGTATTCACGAGCACCTTTGGCGACGCCGGGCCGTCGGGGAGTGATGCCGGTTCGGCCACCGACGCCGTGTCGAGATTTTGCTGTTCGGTTGCCAAAGCCTGGGTGTAGCTCAAATCAAGTTGGGTGACAAGCGACGTGGTCGTCGTGATCGCCGTACGTGTTGCGGTCGTATCCTGGCCCGCTCTGACCTCGGCCGAGAGGGTTGCCAGTTCCTGGTTAAGCGTTGCTTGCGCAGACTGGATCTGTCCCTTGATGACGGCGACGCCAGCGTCGACCCTTGCCTGGTTATCCGCGTTGACCTTTGCCACGTAGGCAGTCATGAGTGCGTTGCCGATCTTGGCCGCGAGGGCGGCAGAAGGATCGCTTACGGTGACGTCGACCAGCTCAGTATTGCTTTCCGGGGTGGCCGAAACGTCCTTGGACAAGTTGTTCGCGTTGGTGTGCAGGTGGAGGGCCTTGATGACCTTCTGAAGAAACTCGGGCTGGGTGAGCAATGACGCGGCCGTCGTGGTCGCCTCAGTGGCATTGACGCCGAGAGTCCCCGCGCCTGAGGTCCCTGGCGCCGCAATCACGAGAACCCTCCCGGTGGCCTGGTAGACGGGCGTGAGTCGCTTGCTCACCAGATAGGAGGCTGCAGCGCCGAGGATCGTGACGGCGATGATCGGAATCGCCCACTTGCGGGTGAGCTTTCGAAGTTGGTCTGGTTGCATGCCTCTACTGGGGGTTCGGGGCCCGTTCCTTACCTGACCTCTCCGTGCATCTTCCGCCGAGGCGAGGATTTCGCCATTGTAGTGGAGATGTTTGGAAGCCGACCTTTTAGCGTTCGCGTTATCCCCGGGCTGTCGATGGGCTCTGCGGCCGCTATTCGGCATGGAGCGCGACTGGCGCGCGATGGAATCGACTGCGTAGTCGATCTGCGCGAGGAGGAGCCGGAGGTCAGCCAGTGGCCCCCGGAGGTCGTCGTCAGGCATATCCCACTAGAGGACCATGGGACGCCGTCGCTCGGCCAGCTCCGAGATGCAGCCGTAACGGTCTCCACACTTATCAAACAGGGCCACGACGTGCTGGTCCACTGCCAAGCCGGGGTGGAGCGGACCCCGACCGTCGTCTGCGCGGCGCTCATGACAATGGGGTGGTCGCTCAGCGATGCCTATCAGCGGGTCCTCGAAGTGCGTCCTGAGGCAGCGCCCACCGACGGGCAGCTTGCTGCCCTGCGAGCCTTCTCCGTCGAGCTCACGGGCTGACGTGTCTCTTTGTAGACGCGGATCCGCGCGTGAGCGGCTCGTACTGATCGCGCCGGGCCACGTGCGACACGACCCATACACGACCTCACGAGCTGTGTAATCATGTAATCCATGAAAGGACACAGCACTCCCGACCCGCTCACCGACGAGGAAGTCTCCGGCTGGTTCGCCGGCCGCCTGCCTGAGGGGCTCTACAAGTCTGCCCCCACCATCAGCTCGGATCCCGATGAGATCCTGATCGTCGGCGAGATCGACGAACCCGAGCTTGCCGCCGACGCCGCCGAGGGGACCCGTGCGGCCGCCCGCAGCGCCCGGATCTCCCGATTCCGCGCCGACACCCGCGACGCGCGCATCAAGGTCGCCCGTGATGCCGAGCGGCTCTTCGGCCGCAAGGTCTCCTGGGGAGCCCGCTGCGGTGGCGTCGAGGAGCTCTTCACCACCCTCGGCGTTCCGGTGATGACCCGGCTCCGCATCCAGGACCGCCGCGTGCTCGACACGCTGATCGAGGCGGGCGTCGCCCGCAGCCGCAGCGAGGCACTCGCGTGGTGCGTCCGGCTCGTCGGTCAGCATCAGTCCGACTGGATCGAGAGCCTGCGCGGTGCGCTTACTGCCGTCCAGAAGGCGCGGGCCGAAGGTCCCGATGTCGCCTGACCCGAGCGATGACGGCGAGTTGCTCGATGCATATTCGCGCACGCTCATCCAGGTAGCCGCGGAGCTCGCACCGTCGGTCGCGGCCGTGCAGGTCACCTCGAGCCAGGGGCGTGGCCGCCCGCTCGGCAGTGGCTCGGCGGTCGCGCTGAGCTCCGACGGCTACCTGGTCACCTCGGCGCACGTGGTCGCCGGCGGCGACGGCGGCCGGCTCGACCTCGCCGACGGCCGCCAGCTCCGCTTTCGTGTCCAGGGGCGCGACCCGCTCTCCGACCTCGCGGTCCTGATCGCCGAGCACGGCGATCTGCATCCGGCGCGGCTCGGCGACGCCTCGGCGCTCCGGGTCGGCCAGCTGGTGGTCGCCATCGGCAACCCCATGGGCCTCGCGGGCAGCGTCACCGCGGGTGTCGTCAGTGCGCTCGGGCGTTCGCTGCCGACCCGCGCCGGTGCCCAGGTCCGGGTGATCGACGACGTGATCCAGAGCGACGCGGCGCTCAATCCGGGCAACTCGGGTGGCGCGCTCGCGGATTCGTCGGGTCGCGTGGTGGGGATCAACACCGCGCTCGCGGGCGCCGGCCTGGGGCTCGCGGTTCCGGTCAACGCGACCACCGAGCGGATTCTCGGCGCTCTCGTTCGCGACGGCAGGGTCCGGCGCGCCCACCTCGGGGTGGCCGGTCAGTCGCGCCCGATCCCACCGCGCTGGGCCGAGGAGCTCGGTCGCGCCAAGGGGCTCGAGGTCGCGGAGGTCATCAAGGGCAGCCCCGCCGAATCCGCGGGTCTGCGTCCCGGGGACATCATCATCGAGGTCGACGGCAGGCCGATCGAGAGCCCGCGTGACCTGCAGCGCCTCATGGTCGACGGTCCGATCGAGCGCTTCCTGGTGATCCGCGTGCTGCGCGGTCGCTCAAGTTACGTCGTGACCGCGATCCCGGACGAGCTCGCGGCCGCTTAATACGGCGCGCCCTACTTGGATGGTCGTGGTGCCACGACGCGTTCGACACGCAGGGCCATTAGGTGGTCCATGCTCGTGCATGATGTGATAGTCTGACTATCAGATTTAGGGGTACACGGGTATGACCCTACGGATAGAAGGAGATGCGAATGTCGACACTCGCCTACATCGTCATTGCCATCATCGTCGTGGTCGCCGTGATCGCCGTGGCGATGGCCGCCTCCCGGCGTAGATCAGGCCGGCTGCAGGACACGTTCGGGCCGGAATACGACAGAACAGTGCAACAGACTGGCGACCGGCGGCAGGCTGAGCGTGAGCTGGCCGGTCGTGTGGACCGCCGCAAGCAGCTGACCATCGTGCCGCTGCCCGAGCAGACTCGCCAGCAGTACGTCGCCCAGTGGCAGCGCGTCCAGGCTTCCTTTGTCGATGCGCCTGCGGAGAGCGTCCGTCAGGCCGACGCCCTGGTTTCCCAGGTCATGACCGATCGCGGCTATCCCATCGCAGAGTTCGAGCAGCGCGCCGAGGACGTCTCTGTGGATCACGCGGCCGTCGTCGAGAACTACCGCAGCGCCCACGCGATTGCGGTGGCGAGCGGCCAGGGGACTGCGGACACCGAGGCACTGCGAACGGCGATGACGCAGTACCGGGCCCTGTTTGCCGACCTGCTCGGCGTTGGCACGCAACCACCGGTCAATGCCGGAGCGACTCCGGTCGCGGCGCCGCCTGCAGCACCGCCGGCCGAACCTGTGATCTCAAACAGGAGTTCGTCATGACCGCTGAATCCACCACGGGCTCCCCGTTGACCACTGAGCAGCTCGCCGGCACCGACGCGAACGACGTGACCATCCAGGGTCAATCCGCGCGTTCGGCGAATGGCACGAGCGGCCAGGGTGCGCCCCTCCTGGCGAACAACGGCGAGTTCATGGCCCGCTGGACGGCGATCCAGACGACGTTTGTCGACGAGCCGCGGACGGCCGTAGAGCAGGCGGACACGCTCGTCGCCGAGGTTGTCCGGGAACTCGCGCGCGTCTTTGCGGAGGAGCGCAGCCGGCTCGAGAGCGCATGGTCGCAGGGGACCGACGTCTCGACCGAGGATTTGCGCCAGGCGCTGCAGCGGTATCGGGACTTCTTCCACCTCTTGCTTCGTAGCTGAATTCGTAGTTGACCAGCTCAGCAGGTGGTGGGCCAAGAGCGGCCCGCCACCTGCCTGAGCGCCACACCGGTGCATCGCCGCCAGCGGTGACGTTCTGGCGGCGATCCGGATGAATTGGCGGTCGCGGACTACCCTTGGTCGATGTCCAACGCTTTCACTCGCGTTCCCGACTCGCCGGTCCCGCCGCCAGGCCGCTTCGGCTCCGCGGTTATCCCCGTCGCCGATGCCTTCATGATCGCCATGTTCTCCAAGCCGCCGAGCGGCACCCTGCGAACCACCTGGGTCACCCCGTCGACCTACTGGATGACGCTTGCGACGTTCCTGGGCGCTGTGGTTATCGCCGGCTTGCTGCTCTCCGGCCTAGTCGGCAGCATCACCACCATCTCCATTGTTGGCGTCGTGGTCTGCTTGCTCTTCGCCATCGGCGCGGGATCCGTCGCGCTCGTGGGTGGGGGACAGCGCCGCTCCCTTTGATCTGACGGGCCGGAGGTTGACCTGAGCGGCGCTGGGGGAGAATCCGGGGATGCGCCCCATCGTTGCCCGCCCTGACGGCGAGATCGAAGTCCTCGGAGGCTTCCGTCCGGCCGGTCGCTCCGGCGGAACGCTGGTCAAGCTCGACGCCGCCCAGATGATCCCGCTGCCCGAGGGCACCACGCTGATGCACCTGCCGGGGCGGCGGGCACTGGCCCTCGACTCGAAGGATCGGCCCGTCGACGTCGAGGCGAACTTGTCGCCCGTCGCCGCGGTGCTCCCGGTCGGCTATCTGCGCACCCTCCTGCCCGCGTCCCGTCCGCTCCCGGGGAGCCGGCGCCTTCCTCTGTACGGATACGCGGCGGTGGTGGAGCACCACGACGAGCTGATGGTCGCGGCGCTGAGTACTGATTCCTTCGGCTGGTGGGAGCCTGGGCGTTACGTCGGCGGAGGTCTCGACGCGGCGATCGAGAGCGCGCGCCAGGCGCTCCCGGACAACCGGCTCGTCGACCACCTCGCCATCTGCGCCACCGATCTCCGCTGCTACACCGCGCAGAACACCTTCCTGCGCCGCTACGAAGGAGCCCTGCCCGCGTCGCCCGCCTGCAACGCCGACTGCCTCGGGTGCATCTCGCTGCAGACGGACGGCCAGGCACCCGCGCCGCAGCCCCGGATGCGCTTCGCGCCCACCGCGGCCGAGCTTGCCGGCATGGCGTCATTCCACCTCGGCGGCTCCGACGCCGGGATCGTGTCGTTCGGCCAGGGATGTGAAGGCGAACCATTGACACGGGACGACGTCCTCGCCCGAGCGGTCGCGATGATCCGCAAGGACCATCCCGAGGCGACCATCCACGTTAACACCAACGGCAGCCGCCCGCAGGTGCTCCAGCGCCTCATCGATGCGGGCTGCAACAGCGTCCGGATCAGCGCGATCTCGTTCACCGACCCGGTGTTCCGCGCGTACTACCGCCCGATCGGGTACTCGATCGACGACGTCATCGAGTGCGGCCGGGTGATGTCCGCGTCAGGCGGCCAGGTGTGCCTGAACCTGCTCACCTTCCCCGGACTCACCGGCTCGAGCGCGGAGCTCGACCGGACCGCCGCCGCGGTGGTGGAGATGGGCGCGCGCCAGATTCAGTGGCGTTCGCTCAACTGCGATCACGACTGGCTGGTGGACGTCCTGGCGGCTCGCGGGCTGCTGCCCGACGACGGGATCGGCCTGGCAGCCGCGTACCAGCATCTCGTGGATCGGCTCCCGGGCGTCACCCACGGCAACTTCACGCGGCCCGTGGCGATGGCCCTGGATTGAGGCCGACACGGGCGTGGTATCGTCAGGTCGTCCCTTCCGAGTGAACCAAGGCGCCCCATGAAAGCTGCGATCCATCCCGTCTACCACGTCGACGCTGAAGTGCATTGCCTGTGCGGCAACACCTTCACCACCGGCTCCACGCTCACGGAGTTGAAGACCGAGGTGTGCTCGGTGTGCCATCCGTTCTTCACCGGGACGCAGCGCATCGTCGATACCGGCGGTCAGGTCGAGCGCTTCCGCCGTCGCGCCGAGCAGGCGAAGCAGGCCAAGCAGGCCTAACCCGGCATCACGTCGGGTCATCCGGGCTGACCGGATGCGCGTTGAGGTATTGCTGCTCCGCAGCCGAGATCGTCTCGCGCTGCATGCTGATTCCCGTCAGCGGTGTCTGTGAGTAGTCGAACGAGTTGGCGTACGCGTATGCGCCGGCGTCGTTGACGCTCAGCGGTGCGAGACTGAACGTCTGCTCGACATAGGCGAGAATCGACGCGAAGGTCGCCGGCGTCGAATCGGTATAGCCCGGCTTGGCATACGGCGACACGATCACCATCGGCATCCGTGTTCCCTGCGGCGTTCCGTCCGGGTTGACGCCGGGGGCGACGTGGTCGTAGAAGCAGCCGCAGTCGTCGTAGGTGATGAAGATGGCTGTCGAATCCCAGTCGGGGCCGTTCTCGATTGCCGACACCACCTGACCGGTCCAGCTGTCACCCGCCGCCATGGACATGCCGTTGTGCTGCACGACGTTTGCGTACGTGCCTGCCCCGCCGAGCACGAGGGAGTACGACGGGAGCGAACCGGAGGCGGCATCGCTGAGCACCTGCTGCGTCGGCACCATGTTCTGTGCCTGTGTCGTGTCAAGGCACTCGGCGAACGACGGGCAGACCGCCCAGATGTAGTCGGAGTCAGCGCTCGGCGCCGTGTAGAGACGCCACGTCAAACCGGCACCCTCGAGCCGGTCCATGATGGTAGGCACGTACTGCGCGGTGGTCGGCTCGAACGCCCCGCCGTTGGCAAGTCCCAGGTTGGGGTCGGGGATGCACGAGGGTTGGTTGCTGACGACCATCGTCGAGGGGTTGATCCAAGGCGTGACCTTGTTCGAGTCGCAACCCCACCCAGGGCCGGCGACATAGCCGGGTGGCGTGGGCTTTGGAGCGGACGGATTGTCCCCTGTGAAGTTATCGGTGGACGCCGCCACCGCGTAGACGTGACCTCCCCACGATGGGCTGTCCGCCATGCTGAACGTCTCATCGGAGACGACGAATTTGCCTGCAAGCGCCGCCAGGTTGGGGATCTGGCTCGGTGCGTAATAGGTCAGGCATCCATAGGGGATGCTGCCTGCGAGCGTGGACGTTGCGCCGCAGCCACTGACACCCTCCCAGCCATCCATGAGCCCGCCGTCGATGCCGGTCACCTGTGCTGCGACGCTGTGAGCCACGTTGGGAATCACGTCGGGCGCCTGCTGCAGCGCGTACTGCGTTCCGCCCTTCAGCGTCACCGGCTTGGTGACGTCGTAGCCGTTGCAGCGCGAGTTGATGAAGCACCAGTCGCCGAGCACGTTGTCGAAGGAGTGGTTCTCCTGGTAGAGCACCACGACGTGCTTGATGGGACTGCCGGTCGGCGTCGGACTCGGGGAGACCGTGGCGGTTGCGGTTGCCGTCGGGGTGGGTGTCGGCGTCGGCGGCGGGGCCGCCGCCTCGAAGGTGGCGATGATCCCGGTCCACGCCACAGACCCGGAGAGGACGTCGGCGAACGACTGCGTCCCGGTCGCGCTCAGAACCTCAACTCCGGCTGCCTCACCGGTCGTCTCATTTCTCACGGTTGACTGACTCGCCGGAAGCAGGGTGTAGCCGGTCGTCGCCTTGCTCGCGGAGACCGAGCCACTCCAGCCAATATCGCCAATCGCGATCTCGCTCGCATCGACGGTTGCTTTCGTCGGGCCGACCGACGGTTTGGTCCCGACTCCAGAGCTCGTCGCCGTGACATCGAGCGGGGAGCTCGTGGCGATTCCCTGCAGCTCGACCACGGTCGCCGCGATCGCACCCGACAGCGCCGTCGTGATCGTGATGCTCCCTGTGGTGGGGATGCTCTGAGCTTCGGCGGCGTACCACAGCTCCTCGTCGGCCGTCCCGTTGTGCGTCGACGTCGCTCGGAACCAGAAATTGCCACTGGTGTCATTGACGCTTCTGACGGTGGTCAGCCCCGCGTTCCGCCGCACTTCGACGATGGCGACGAGCGCATCGCCGGAGGTTGTGGCGGTCTTTGGCGAAATCTTGAGCAGGGTTGAGGCGGACGTCAGGCGCGCGCCGAAGCTCTGCACCATCGCCGGCGACGTGGCGGCGGACGTGGCCCGCACCGAAACCGTCATCGAGCCATGGAGCCACACCAGGGTGAGAGCGGCGATGGCGCTCGAGACTCCGAGCCTGAGTGCACGCCGACCGGTCAGAGTGCTCTTGATGCGCGCCAAGGAAAAGACCAGGTGCCGTCTCCGCCACATGGGGTCACCCTCCTGGGAGCGTTCCCGCGCTCCAGTCCCTATCCTGTGGGGCCCTCGCGACGTCGCCTCCCCCCGGCGGCTCGGTGGCCCCCTATGGCGCGGCATGCTACCACCGATTTGGGTACTACTACTAGCATGCGAAAGATGACGTCAGTCCGCCGCTGCCGCGACCTCCTGCTCACCGTCGCGGTGAACGCGGTGAGCGCACCGCCCGCCACCTTCTTCTATGGCGGCCAGGCGGTGATCGAGGGCGTGCTCATGCGCGGCCGTGATCGCTATGCGGTGGCGGCGCGCAGGCCGAACGGCGAGATCGCCGTGTGCACCGATGTGTTGCGCTCGCGCGTCTACACCGCAAGCGTCTGGCGTCGCCCATTCCTGCGCGGTGTCGCGGGGCTCTACGAGACGATTCACCTGGGCATGCGCGCGCTGCAGTGGTCAGCGCTCGTGCAGCTCGGCCAGGACGCCGAAATCGGTGAGGGCGCGATTCGCGGCGCGATGATCGCGTCGCTGGTCTTCGCACTCGCGCTGTTCATCGGCGCGCCCCTGCTGCTCGGCAAGTTGCTGCACCGCGGTGCGTCACAGTCGATCACGGCCGTGCTCATCGAGGGCGTGATTCGCGCCGCGATCCTCATCCTCTACCTGGTGTTGATCGGCCTGATCCCGAATGTCCGCCGGTTGTTTCAGTACCACGGCGCCGAGCACATGGCCATCAACGCGCTCGAGTCCGGCGACGCCATCGACGTTGCGCACGTTCGCGAGCGCAGCCGCCTCCATCCCCGCTGTGGCACCGGGTTTCTGGTCGTTGTCGCGCTGGTGAGTGTCGGCGTCTTCGCACCACTTGGTCTGCTGCCCACCGCGGTGCGGCTTGTCTGTCAGATCGTGCTGGTGCCGGTCGTGGCGGCCGTGTCGTACGAGATCATTCGCGCGCTGGTCAAGATCCGCACCACCCTGCCGGGCCGGATCGCCCTGGCGCCGGTGCTGGCGACGCAGTTGCTCAGCACGCGCCGTCCCGTCGATGCGCAGATCGAGGTCGCGATTGCGGCGCTCGATGCGGCGCGCGCGGGTGACACCGTCGTCTTCGAGGCGTCCGGAGCGCGCTGAGAGAGTTGCCATGGCAGAGATGACCCCCTTCGAACAGCGCCTTGCCGCGCTCGAGTCCCGCTACAACGAGCTCGAGACGCTGCTCAGCGCACCCGACGCGTACCAGGACCTCGAGCGCATCCAGCAGCTGTCGCGAGAGCAGGCCAAGCTGCGCGAGGTGGTGGAGGCGGCTCGACGCTGGCGCGATGCGCAGGACGCTGCGCGCGAGGCCGACGAGATGATGCGCGCGGAATCCGACCCGCAGATGATCGCCATGGCGGAGGAGGAGCACCAGACACAGCTCGCCGCCGCCGAGACGGAGTACGAGCGGCTCCGCGCCCTGCTCCTCACCGAGGATCCCAACGACGAGCGCGACGTCGTCGTCGAGATTCGAGCGGGCACCGGCGGTGATGAGGCCGCGCTCTTCGCCGCCGACCTCTTCCGCATGTATTCGCGATATGCGGAGCGGATGCGCTGGCGCATCGAGGTGCTCGACCAGAACGAGACCGCCGGGCACGGATTCAAGGAGATCGTGTTCGAGGTGCACGGTCAGGGCGCGTACTCTCGGTTGAAGTTCGAGTCGGGCGTGCACCGCGTGCAGCGTGTCCCGGACACCGAGGCGCAGGGTCGGATTCACACATCGGCCGCATCCGTCGTCGTGCTCCCCGAGGCGGACGACGTCGAGGTCGATCTCAATGACAACGACCTGAAGATCGACGTCTACCGCAGCACCGGACCCGGCGGTCAGAGCGTCAACACCACCGATTCCGCGGTGCGCATCACCCACCTTCCGACCGGGCTCGTGGTGACGTGTCAGGACGAGAAGTCACAGATCAAGAATCGTGCCAAGGCGATGCGCGTCCTGCGCGCGCGTCTCTACGACCTCGCCCAGGCGGAGCGCGATGCGGAGCTCAAGGCGACACGGCGCTCTATGGTCGGCAGCGGTGACCGCAGCGAGAAGATCCGCACGTACAACTTTCCGCAGTCGCGGGTGACCGACCATCGCATCGACCTGACGTTGCATCAGCTCCAGCGAGTCCTCGACGGCGACCTCGACATGCTCATCGAGCCGCTGTCGAACGAGGACCAGGCGCGCCGCCTCCTCGAGGACGACACCGACGATGCTCCGTCCGGGCACGCCGCCTGAGGTGGCGACCGCCCCTCAAACGCTCATCGACGTGCTCCGGCTGAGCACGACGTATCTGGGTGACCACGGGAGCAGCTCGGCGCGGCTCGATTCCGAGCTGCTCTGCGCGCAGGCGCTCGGCCTGCGCCGTCTCGACCTCTACCTGCAGTTCGATCGTCCCCTCGATGCGGAGGAGCTGACCTCGATCCGAGAGCTCGTCCGGCGCCGGGGCAAGGGCGAGCCAGTGGCGTACATCACCGGGACCCGGGAGTTCTACGGACGGGCGTTCACCGTCACCCCCGACGTGCTGGTGCCACGGCCCGACACCGAGTCACTCGTCGAGCGCGCCGTCGCGTTCCTGCGTGCGAGGCCCGGCGCCGAGCTGCGCGTTGCCGACCTCGGGACCGGGAGCGGGTGCATCGCCATCACCCTCGCCGCCGAGATCCCCGGCATGCAGGTGGTCGCGACCGACGTCAGTCCCCCGGCGCTCGCCGTGGCCCAGGCCAACGCGGCCGCGCTCGGCATCGAGGTCTCCTTCAAAGAGTGCTCGTGGGCGGACGATCTCGACGGCCGCTTCGACCTCATCGTCAGCAACCCGCCGTACGTCACCACCGAGGAGCTCGACGCCGTGGATCGCGACGTGCGTGACTTCGAGCCCCGCGGCGCACTCCTGGGGGGCGAAGATGGTCTCGATGCCTATCGGGCTCTGCTCGCGTCAGTTCGTGACCACGTGACCACGGCCCGCCTGATGCTCGAGGTCGACCCGCGTCACGCCCAGGGAGTCGAGGCGCTGGTCAGCGCCACGTTCCCCGGCGCCACGACATCCGAGATCCCGGATCTCACCGGGCGAACCCGCGTGCTCGACGTCGAGATGCCATGACCATCGAGGACGCGGTGCTGGCGATCCGGCGCGGCGGGGTGATCGCCATGCCCACGGACACGGTGTACGGGCTGGCCTGCGACCCGACGAACACCGCCGCGGTGAGCCGCATCTACACCATCAAGCGCCGGCCGGACCGCCTCGAGCTGACGCTGCTCGCCGCGTCGATCGCGGACTTCGAGGAGGACGTCGATCTCAACTCCGCGGCGCGACAGCTCGCCGAAGCGTACTGGCCGGGGGCGCTCTCGATCATCGCCCCGCTGCGCGGCCACCGCTGGGCGATCCCGCGCGATGCCGACAGCCTGAGCGTCCGCGTCCCGGATCACCCCATCGCCCTGGCACTGCTGCGGCGCACCGGGCCGCTCGCGACCACCAGCGCGAACCGCCACGGCGAGCCGCCCGGCGACACCGCGCACGGGGTCGCCGCGGCCCTCGGCGCCGAGATCGACAACGTGCTCGACGGGGGTCCCTCGGGCGGACTTGCCTCGACTATCATCGACTGCACGACGATGACCCCTCGCGTACTCCGCGACGGCCCGATCAGCGCCGGCGCGCTGTTCGCGCTTCTTGGGGGCTCCACAGCAACCACCACGGAGGGGCAGCGATCGCAATGACCGGCATTGATGTCGATATCCGCGCGGACGCCCAGACCGGCGCCGGCTTCACCGACAAGCTCGCCGTGCGCGCCACCGATCCGGAGCTCGCGGACCTCCTCGAAGAGGAGCTGGAGCGCCAGGAGGAGACGCTCGAGCTGATCCCATCCGAGAACCTCGCCTCGGTGGCGGTGCTCGAGGCGCTGGGCTCGTGGCTCAACAACAAGTACGCCGAGGGGGTCCCCGGCAAGCGGTACTACGGCGGCTGCCAGGTCGTCGACAAGGTCGAGAACCTCGCCCGCGACCGCGCCACGGCGCTCTTCGGCGCCGAGCACGCCAACGTCCAGCCGCACTCCGGCACCGAGGCGAACATGGCGGTGTACGCCAGCGTCCTCAGCCCCGGCGACAAGGTGCTCGGCATGGCGCTCGACCAGGGCGGCCACCTCAGCCACGGATCGCCGGTCAGCTTCAGCGGCAAGATCTATCACTTCGAGCCGTACTTCGTCGACGAGACCACCGGCATCCTCGACATGGATTCGGTTCGAGAGCGGGCCCTCGAGTTCCGCCCCAAGATGATCGTCGCGGGCTACAGCTCGTACCCCCGGATCCTCGACTTCGCGGCGTTCTCGGAGATCGCCCACGAGGTCGACGCCTACCTCATGGTGGATATGGCCCACTTCGCCGGGCTGGTCGCCGGCGGCGCCCACCCGAGCCCCGTTCCCCACGCCGACTTCGTGACCTTCACCACCCACAAGACGATGCGCGGACCGTGGGGCGGGGCGATCCTCTGCGGCGCCGAGCACGCCGATCAGATCGACAAGGCCGTCTGCCCGAACATCCAGGGCGGCCCCCAGATGCACGCCATTGCCGCCAAGGCGGTGATGTTCCAGCAGTGCGCGCAACCGGCATTCCGCGAGTACGCTCGCGCGGTCGTGACCAATGCCAAGGCGATGGCTGCCGGCCTGATGCGCCGCGGCCTTGAGCTGACCACGGGAGGCACCGACAACCACCTCATGGTCATCGATCTCCGCCCCACCGGCCTGCGAGGCCGGGCGGTCCAGGCCGCATTCGACGAGGTGGGTGTCACGGTCAACGCCAACGCGTTCCCCGGACACGGCGGGACACCATTCAATCCCAATGGGATCCGGCTCGGCAGTCCCTCGGTGACCTCGCGGGGCATGGGTGAGACGGAGATGGACGAGATCGCGGGCCTGGTGGCCCGGATGCTCGGCGGCTTCGACGACCCCGCCGTCCGCGCCGAGGTTCGCGAGGGCAGCGTGGCGCTGTGCCGGAGATTCCCGCTGCCCTACCGAGGCAACTCCACCGCGTGATCGCCGCCGTCCCGTCGCCCTGGCTGAGCGCCCTGCCACCGTTCCTCGTCGCGAGCGCGGTGTGCATCGCCGCGGTGCCCGGGTCGATGTGGCTGGCGCGGCGGACCGGGGCGGTGGCGCAGCCCGATGCGGATCGCCACCTGCATCCGGCCCCGACGCCAAGGCTTGGCGGGATCGCCATGTTCGTGGGGTTCGCGGTCGCCATCGCCCTGTTCGGGTCGGTCATCAGCGACCGCTGGCAGGTGCTCGCCGTCACCGGGGCGATCACCGTCGCCATGGCCATCGACGACATCCTCGACCTCTCCTGGCTCAGCAAGCTCGCGATCGAGATCGGCGTCGGCGTGCTCGCGGTGCTGCTCGGGATCGTGATCACCACCATCGCCATCCCGGGCAGCCACACCCCGTCGGTGTGGGACCTGATGTGGCTGTCCGCACCCGTGACCGTCGTGTGGCTGGTGGGCATGCAGGTGTCGGTGAACCTGCTCGACGGCGCCGACGGTGTGGCGGCCGGGGTCATCGCGATCGTGGCCGCCGTCTGCCTGCTCGCCGCGATCAACCGCATCGAGGGGCCGGCCGACGTGCAGAGCGGCGTGGTGATCATGAGCGGCGCGGTGATGGGCTGCTGCCTCGGTTTCCTGGTCTTCAACCTGCCGCCCGCGCGCGTCTTCATGGGGGATTCCGGGTCGCACTTCCTCGGCGTGGCGCTCGGTGTGATCACCGTTCTCGGCGTCGCCAAGGTGGTCGTCGGGCTGTCGATCCTGGTCCCGCTCATTGCACTCGGCCTGCCGATCGGGGACACCGCGTTCGCGATCGTCCGGCGCACGCTCGCCGGCCGGAACCCCGCGGCGCCGGACGCCGGTCACCTCCATCACCGCCTGCGCGCCGTGGGCCTGAACCCGCTCGAGACCGCGGTCACCTTCTACCTGGTGACCGGGATCCTCGGCTGCCTGGCGCTCACCATCTACGGACACCGCCGCATCATCGACCTGGCCCTCGGGCTGATGATCGTTGCGCTGGCTGTGCTGATCTGGCGCAACCGGCGCAAGGTCCCGCGCCTCCCTTTCGTGGCCGTTGAGGAGAGTGAGGTGCAGGTCGATGGCCATAGGGCCCTGCCGAGCCACATCCACCACCGAGGCGAGGTCGACTGAGCAGCTCGCCGGCTCCCCGCAAGCCCTCGGGCGCCCAGCTCGCCGGCATGGGGGTGTCCATCGCCGTCGCGCTGATCGTGCCCCTGCTGCTCGGCGTCGGCGTCGACGCGCTCCTGCACACCAGCCCGATTGGGGTGCTGATTGGCCTGCTGGTTGGCATCACCGCCTCGTGCTATACGGCGTTCGCCCAGTTCAGGCCGTTCGTCTGACTCGGCGCTGGTCCGTCTCGCGAGGTCCAGTTGATATCGTTGCCCTGGTTTGACAGTCCAAGTAAGGCAGTGGTGGTAGAGGTGATCTCGGAAGGAACGTCTCCACGCCCAGCTCCATCCGCAAATGCGCTGCGCCTGGTCCGTAACGCGGCGATCGTCTGCGCCGGTGCGGCGGTCGTGGCCGCGGTTGTCGGCGTCGTCCTCGGCCACGCCGGGCCGGGCGGTGCGCTGGCCACCGGGCTCGCCATCGGGTCGATCAACGGTGCGCTCGCTGCGCGGTTGATAGCGCTGCCGATTCCCTTTCTCGCCACGAGCCTGCTGCGGGTGCTCACCCTCAGCATGATCGGGATCGCGATCGGCCTGGCCTTCGGGCTCGCCAACATCTGGCTCGTGATCCTCGGCCTCGGAGTTGCCCAGGTCGTCCTTGCCATCGCCGCGCTGCGCGAATCACTGCGGACCGCATGATCCTCGCCGACACCATCCCGGGGACGCATCCCACGATCCAGGTGTGCGGTAACGCATTCCTCTGCACGTTCAACTACGACACGCTCATCTCCAGTGGGATTGCGATCGTGCTCACGCTCGCACTCGGTTTCGGGGTCGCCTACCGGCTTGGGAAGGGCAAACCCGGGCGCCTGCAGATGGTGCTCGAGCTGCTGCTCGGCTACATACGCAACCTCACCAAGGAGATGGTGTCCGAGGAGGGATCGGGATTCATCCTCCCACTTGCCGCCACCATCTTCATCTTCATCCTGCTCGCCAACTGGCTCGACGCGTTTCCGCTCGCGCAGCCGGTGGAGCCGGCCGCGGCGGACATCAACCTCACCATCGCGATGGCAATCGCCGTGATCGTGATCGTGCAGTGGTACAGCATCCACGTCCTGGGGTTTCGCGGCTATTTGCGGCGCTTCACGAAACCCTTCGAGCTGCCCCTGATCGGCCGGATCGCATTCACGCCGCTGAACATCATCGAGGAGGTCGCGAAGCCGCTCAGCCTCGCGCTTCGGTTGTTCGGCAACATCTTCGGCGGCCTGGTCATGGTGTACCTGCTGACGCTTGCGTACACCGCCTTCGCGGGTTCGTCCTTCATCCAGACCGCGCTGTCGCCGATGTGGATCATCCTGCTTGTCGTCTGGAAGCTCTTTGACGTCTTCGTCATCGGGACCATCCAGGCATTCATCTTCATGCTACTGACCATCATCTATTTCGGCATGGCCCGTGAAGGTCTCGAGGAAGAGCATCACGGCGCAGCAGCACACGGCAACGAGTTGAGGAGAGAGACCACATGAACCATGCGCTTGCAGTAATGGGCGGACTGATCGCCGCAGGGCTCGCACTGGGCGGAGGAGCGATCGGCGCAGCAATCGGTGACGGCCTCGCGGGCAACGCGACGATCGCCGGCACCGCCCGTCAGCCTGAGGCGCAGGGACGTCTTCAGGTCACCATGTTCCTGATCATCGGTCTGGTTGAAGGCATGTACTTCATCAACCTGGCGCTCGGATTCTTCTTCATCTACGTCATCGCCGCGGGCGTGAAGTAGGGAAGGTGTGACGATCGTGGTTGCCGATGCCGGTCTGCTCACACCGAACGGGACGTTCTTTGCCGAGCTGATCGCGTTCATCCTGATGATCCTTGTCCTCGGCAGATGGGTGTATCCGCGGATCATCGCCGCGGCGACGGAGCGCGAGAGCAAGATCGAGGCTGGTCTTCGCATGGCGCAGGAAGCCGAGGAGCGCCTGGCCAAGGTGCAGGAGCAGGTCGAGAAGACGCTCGAGGAGGCGCGCGCCCAGGCTCGCGAGATCCTCAACCGCTCGCACCAGGGGGCGACCGCGGATGCCGTGGAGGTCCTCAACAAGGCGAAGGCCGACGCCGAGGCGCTGATCGAACGGGCTCGCGGCGAGATCGGCGCCGAGCGCGACCGCGCCATCCAGGACCTGCGCGCTGAAGTGGCCACCATGGTCGTCGAGGCCACCCAGATCGTGCTCGGAGCCGCGATCGATGCCAAGTCGCACGAGCGTCTCATCGACGAGGCATTGCAGAAGGTCGGGACCAACCCCACTGCGGCTGCGAAGGCCGACAAGAACTGACGTGGAACGCGCGAGCATCCTCGCCCGCCGCTACGCCGAGGCGTACTTCGCGCTCGCCCAGGATGCGGGTGATATCGCCGGCTGGCGTGACCAGCTCGCGGCCGTCGCCGAGGCGCTCGGCGATGCAGCGGTCAGCGAAGCGCTGGTCAATCCCAGGACGAGTCTTGCGGATCGGGTCCGCGAAGGCCTGCGACTCCTCGACGGCGTTTCCCCCGAGGCACGCAACCTTGCGCGGCTGCTCATCGAGCGCCGCCGCGTAGGCATCGTCCGCGAGATCCTGTCCCATTACGACGCGCTCGCGGACAAGGCGTCCGGAGTCGTGCGCGCAGAGGTCATCGCCGCGATCCCGGTCGATGACGCGCTCGAGCAGCGCATTCGCGATTCGCTGCGCAAGCAGCTCGGCAGTGACGTGGAGACCACCGTGCGCACCGACCCGTCGATCATCGGCGGCCTCGTGATCCGCATCGGCGACCGGGTCATCGACGACAGCCTGCGCACGCATCTACAGCAACTGCAGGCAGCACTTGCCTGAGATGAGAGAGAGGAACAACTAGCCTGATGGCCATACGCAGCGACGAGATCGGAGAGATCCTCAAGCAACGCATCGCAAGTTTCGAAGCGCCGGTGGTCGACGCCAACGAGGGCGTGATCACGTCGGTGAGCGACGGCATCGCGCGCATCTACGGGTTGGAGCACGCCATGGCGGGCGAGCTGCTCGAGATGCCGGGGCCGGGCGGCAAGGGGGTGGTCCTCGCGCTTGCGCTCGACCTCCGCGAGGACGGTGTCGGCGCGGTCATCCTCGGCCCGTACGAGCATCTCCAGGAGGGCGACAACGTCCGCACCACCGGTCGCATCGCCGAGGTACCTGTCGGTGATGAATTGGTCGGTCGCGTCGTCAGCGCCCTCGGCGAGCAGCTCGACGACCGCGGTCCCATCGAGACCGCGCAGACGCTGCCCACCGAGCGGGTGGCGCCAGGTGTCATCCAGCGCGAGAACGTCGACACGCCGATGCAGACCGGTCTCAAGGCCATCGACTCGATGATCCCGATAGGTCGCGGTCAGCGCGAGCTGATCATCGGCGACCGTCAGACCGGCAAGACCGCAATCGCGATCGACGCCATCATCAACCAGAAGGGCACCGGGGTCATCTGCATCTACGTCGCCATCGGGCAGAACGCGCAGAAGGTGGCCCAGATCAAAGCGACGCTCGAGCAGTACGGCGCCATGGAGCACACCATCATCGTCGCCGCGACCGCGTCGGACCCTGCACCGCTGCAGTTCCTCGCGCCCTACGCCGGGTGCGCGATGGGCGAGTACTTCATGCAGAAGGGCGGCCACGCGCTGATCATTTACGACGACCTCAGCAAGCACGCGGACGCATATCGCGAGCTGTCGCTGCTGCTGCGCCGTCCGCCGTCTCGCGAGGCGTACCCGGGCGACGTCTTCTACCTGCACTCGCGGCTGCTCGAGCGCGCCGCGCGGATGAGCGACGCGGAGGGTGGCGGCACGCTCACCGCACTGCCGATCATCGAGACCAAGGCGAACGACGTGTCGGCGTTCATCCCCACCAACGTCATCTCCATCACCGACGGTCAGATCTACCTCGAGACCGACCTCTTCAATGCCGGCATCCGTCCGGCAATCAACGTCGGCCTCTCGGTTTCACGCGTGGGTGGTGACGCGCAGACCAAGGCGATGAAGCAGGTCGCCGGGCAGCTGCGCCTCGACCTCGCCCAGTACCGCGAGCTGGCGGCATTCGCGCAGTTCGCCGCCGATCTCGACAAGGGAACGCGCGACCGTCTCGACCGCGGCCAGCGCATGACCGAGCTGCTCAAGCAACCCCAGTACGAGCCGATGCCCTTCGCCAAGCAGGTCATCAGCATCTTCGCCGGTGCGCGCGGATTCCTGGACGATGTCCCACTCGACCGCGTGCGCGATTTCGAGAAGAGCCTGCTGCGCTTCATGGATCAGACGCATCCGGAGATCGAGGAAGAGATCGACAAAACGGGACGCATCTCCGACGAGCTGGAGAAGTCGCTGCGCACCGGGGTCGAAGAGTTCAAGAAGACCTTCGCGGGATGACGTTGATCCTCACCAGCGGCCTCACACGTCGCATCAGCAAAGGCTGACGTTCGATGCCGAGCCTGCGCGATCTGCGCCGCCGTATCAAGGGCGTCCAGAACATGCGCAAGATCACCAAGGCGATGGAGCTCGTCGCCGCGGCGCGCATGCGCAGGGCTCAGGAGCGGGTGCTCGCCGCGCGCCCGTACAGCGACGAGATCGCGAGCATCATGACCGAGCTGATGCGCAGGTCGCCGCAGTACGAGCACCCCTTCCTCAAGGTGCGTGACGTCGAGAAGCGGCTGATCATCCTGGTGACCGCCGACCGCGGCCTGGCCGGCGCGCTGAACAGCAACAACACCCGTCTGGCGTTGAGCGATGCGACCAAAACGAGCGTGCCGGTGTCGTACGTCACCATCGGCCGCCGGGGCCGCGACGTGCTCCGCCGCTTGCATCGCGACCTCATCGCCGACCAGAGCATGCTCGGCGACCGGCCGACCATGGGCGACGTGCTTCCCGCAGCTCGGGTTGCGATGGAGCAGTACGAGCGGGGCGACGTGCAGCAGATCGACATCGTGTACTCGCGCTTCATCAGCGTCGGTCGCCAGCAGACCACGCTGCAACGCGTGATTCCCGTTGTCCCACCTGAGGATGCGAAGGCGGTCAGCGCGGACTTCGAGTACGAGCCGGATCCGAAGGACGTGCTCGATGCGCTCCTGCCGCGCTACGTCGAGGCGCAGGTGTATCGCGCTGTTCTGGAGAATGCGGCGTCCGAGCAGGCGGCGCGGATGGTGGCGATGCGCAACGCGTCCGACAACGCGAGCGAGTTCATCGAAGACCTGACCCTCACCGCCAACAAGGTGCGGCAGGCGTCGATCACGACCGAATTGATGGAGATCGTCTCCGGCGCCGCGGCGCTCGAAGGCTGAGGAGAGAGAGATGGCAGTGGTGGAGTTGAAATCGGGAACCGGCGCAGTCGTGCAGGTGATCGGCCCGGTCGTCGACGTGGAGTTCAGCGGCGAGCGCCTGCCGGAGATTCTCGATGCACTCGAGATCGACCGTGAGGGCGGTCGCAAGCTCGTGCTCGAGGTGCAGCAGAGCCTCGGCAACAGCACGGTGCGCACCATCGCGATGGACACCACCGAAGGCGTGCGCCGCGGCGATGCGGTCCGCGCAACCGGTGCGCCGATTCAGGTACCGGTGGGCGAGGAGACCCTCGGCCGGATGTTCAACGTCATCGGCGAGACCATCGACGGCAAGGGTCCGTTCGCCGGGACGAGCCGGATGTCGATGCACCGCACCGCGCCCACCATCTCCGAGCAGTCCACCGAGACGGAGATCCTCGAGACCGGCATCAAGGTCATCGACCTCATCTGCACCTTCTCGAAGGGTTCGAAGATCGGACTCTTCGGAGGAGCCGGCGTCGGCAAGACGGTCATCGTCATGGAGATGATCCGCAACATCGCGCGCGAGCACGCGGGCTATTCGGTGTTCGCCGGTGTCGGAGAGCGCACCCGTGAGGGCACGGCGCTCTACGGCGAGATGCAGGAGTCGAAGGTGCTCGATCAGACCGCGCTGGTCTACGGGCAGATGAACGAATCGCCGGGTGCCCGCGCCCGGGTCGCGCTCACCGGGCTCACCATCGCCGAGTGGTTCCGCGATGAGAAGGGCGCCGACACGCTGTTCTTCATCGACAACATCTTCCGGTACACGCTCGCCGGCGCCGAGGTCTCCGCGCTGCTCGGCCGCATGCCGTCGGCGGTGGGATACCAGCCGACGCTCGCGACCGAGATGGGCGACCTGCAGGAGCGGATCACGTCGACGAACAAGGGGTCGATCACGTCGGTCCAGGCGATCTACGTGCCGGCGGACGACTTCACCGACCCCGCGGTCGCCACCACGTTCGGCCACCTCGGCGCGACGGTCACGCTGAGCCGGTCGATCTCGGAGGCGGGCATCTATCCCGCCGTCGATCCGCTGGAGTCGTTCAGCCGCGTGCTCGACCCGAACGTGGTCGGCGAGGAGCACTACCGCGTCGCGCAGGGCGTGAAGCGCGTGCTCCAGGAATACAAGGAGCTCCAGGACATCATCGCCATCCTCGGACAGGAGGAACTGACCGAGGACCAGAAGCTGACGGTCGGCCGGGCCCGCCGCGTGCGCAACTTCCTGTCACAGCCGTTCTTCGTCGCCGAGGTGTTCACCGGGCGCGAGGGCAAGTACGTACCCCTCGAGGAGACCATCCGCGGCTTCGCGGAGATCCTCGACGGCAAGCACGACGACCTCCCCGAGGACGCCTTCTACATGGTCGGGACGATTGATGAGGCGTTGGAGCGTGCGGCCGCGTTGAAGGGGGAGGAGAAGGCGGCGGACGCGCCTGCGGCGAACGCGCCTGCGGCGAACGCGACCGCGACCGCAGCCACGCAGGATGAGGCACCTGCGGCGGACGCGACCGCGACGGCAGCAACGCCGGATAAGGCACCTGCGGCGGACGCGGAGACAGACCCAGCCACGCCCGGCGAGGCCGCCAAGGAATAATCGCGATGGCCAAGCTGCAGGTTGAACTCGTCACCCCGGAGGGTCGCGTCTTCAGCGAGGAAGCTGACTTCGTCCTCGCGCCGGGCGTGGAGGGAGACCTGGGCGTCCTCCCGCAGCACATCGCGCTGCTCACGCCGCTGCGCACCGGGATCGTGACCATTCGCAACGAGGAAGCCGAGCACGTGCTCGTGGTGGCAGGCGGATTTCTCGAGGTCCTGCCTGACAAGGTCACGATCCTTGCGGACGCCGCCGAACGCGCCGAGGACATTGACGAGACGCGTGCCGAGGAGGCGCGCAAGCGGGCGCAGGAACTCCTCACCCAGGACGTGGGCAACGAGGAGGCGGTGATGGCGCTCGAGCGTGCCACGTTGCGACTCCAGGTCGCGGAGATCAGGCGCCGCCGTCACGGGCATTCGCCGCCTCCTCAATGACGTCGCCGCCGGGGCTCGACCTGGACGCTCTCGCTGTGTATCTGGCGCCCCGTGTCGGTGGGCTCGCGGGCGCACTCCGCGGCGAGGTGATCGCGGGGGGGCGCTCGAACCTCACGTACATCGTCGACGACGGCGAGCGCCGTTTCGTGGTTCGCCGGCCGCCGCTCGCGCACGTGCTCCCCACCGCGCATGACATGCCACGCGAATACCGGGTGCTCGCGGCGTTGCAGGACACCGGAATCCCGGTGCCCCAGGTGATCGCCCTCTGCGAGGACGAGTCGGTGATCGGTGCGCGGTTCTACGTCATGGAGTGGATCGACGGCCACGTCGTCCGCGACGTCCTCCCGGTCGAGTTTGCCGACACGGCCGAGACACGGCAGGCGATGTCGGGCGCGCTGGTCGCCACGCTGTTGCAGCTGCATCGCATCGACCCGAATGCCATCGGGCTTGGGGACTTCGGTCATCCGGATGGATTCCTCGCGCGGCAGGTTCGGCGCTGGTGGCAGCAGTGGGAGGCGTCGAAGACCCGCGAGCTGCCAAGCATCGAGGAATTGCACCGGCAGCTCGAGGAGTCGGTTCCGGACCCATCGCCGGCCGGGATCGTTCACGGCGACTACCGGCTCGACAACGTCATGTACGCGCCCGCCGATCCGTCGCGCATCGTGGCCGTGATCGACTGGGAGATGTGCACGATCGGCGACCCGCTCTGCGACGTCGGCCTGCTCTGCGTGTACTGGGCCGATGACGAGTCCGAGGCTGCGGCACGCACGCTCCACGGCCGCACGATTACCGTCGAGGACGGCTTCTACAAGCGGGCCGACCTGCT
>Ga0070765_100000076_pt1 | contig 64392 bp, 50 predicted proteins | sample HubBroMetageWFT5_FD_71516 | JGI IMG/M metagenome (GOLD analysis project Ga0070765, IMG submission 71516) | Warmed and freeze-thawed soil microbial communities from the Hubbard Brook experimental Forest, New Hampshire - Hubbard Brook CCASE Soil... | ecosystem: Environmental > Terrestrial > Soil...
TTGATCGTCGCCGAGAAGTACCAGACCGGCTTCGACCAGCCGTTGCTGCACACGATGTACGTCGATAAGCGGCTGGCGGACGTGCAGGCCGTGCAAACGCTGTCGCGGTTGAACCGCACGGCTCCCGGCAAGGAAGACACCTTCGTTCTGGATTTCGTGAACGAGACGGATGAAATCCAGAAGGCGTTCCGGCCTTACTATGAAGTTCCGCTGGTGGAGCAGCAGGCAGAGCCGCACCAGCTTTACGACCTGCAGGCCAAGCTGGCCGCAGAGCAGGTCTACCACTCGAACGAGATCGAGGAGTTCGCCAAGGTCTTCTTCAAACCGAAGGGTCGCCAGTCACCGAACGATCATGCCCAGATGCACCGGATCCTGGACTTTCCTTTGGAACGCTTTGGCCGGCTGGAACCGGAGAAGCAGGAACTGTTCCGCGCGCAGTTGGTCGCGTTCCGAAGCCTGTACGCCTTTCTCTCGCAGATCATTCCGTTCCAGGACACCGACCTGGAGAAGCTCTACACGTTCATCCGGCTGCTGATTCCGCGATTGCCGAAACGATCCATAGGCCCGGGGTTGGTGTTCGATGACGAGGTCAACCTGAAGTACTACCGTCTCCAGAAAACGAGCGAAGGTTCGATCTCGCTGGCGCCGGGGGATCGCGGCGCCGTGAAAGCGCCAACAGCGGTCGGCATGGGCGAGGATCATCACGAGCAGATCGAACTCTCACGGCTCATCGACATCGTGAATGAAAGATTCGGGACCGAGTTCAAACCCGCCGACCAGCTCTTCTTCGATCAGATTCGCGAGGAGGCCGTGGCCGACACGCACATCCAGCAGGCCGCCATGGTCAACTCGCTGGAGAACTTCAAGTACGTTTTCGACAAGGCACTCGAAGGCAAGTTCATCGACCGCATGGATCAGAATCAGGAAATATTCGCCCGCTACATGAACGATCCAGCCTTTGCCAAGGTGGTCGCCGAGTTCTTGAGGAAACAGGTCTACGAGCAGATCAGGGCAGAGGCCAAACAGGAGTCGGTGCAGCCGCGGTAGGTGCTGACTTAGAGTAAGGATGGAAGGATTTGTGCGACGGAATGCATTCGTATCCCGCCCCCCGGAGATGCCCTGGACGGATGGCTCAAGAGCGATCCTTCGACGAACGGGCGCTATGGGCATCTTCTGCTTGAGCAGAAGGCACCCATAGGTAACGAGCTGGTCACAGCTTTTCGCCCCTATTTCGAATCAGCGCATCTCGATGCATGGGAGTTCTTTCACGCTCAAATCGGCATCGACCTGCACCCAGATGCCGACGCCCCGGGAGCTCACGCCACTTATCCCACATGCCTTCCGGAAACGGCTCGTCGCGGCCTGTTCGGCGAGGTCATGGCCGGAATGCTGACCGAGCATTATGACTACGTCGGTGGCCATGAATGGCGGATCCCCAAGAGCCCAGTGTTCGGTAGACACTAATTTTATTCGAGGTTGGCTTGTCAATGCGAATACTTTATTAGGAAAAGAGAACAAACTTGTTCAGTGTGTCGAAAATAGACAAACTGATTTCCGGCGGAATACCGGGCCGCCTTTTCGCCAGCACCCGGCGCCTCCCCGGCATGGGCTAATTCGGGAAAATGGGACCCGACTAGGATCAGCCGTTTCGCGTACGCATGCCCGTGAGGTCAATGAGTGTAAACGCCTGTTATCGATAGTTATCGATTGGCTGATTTTCATTGCATGTCAATGCTCGTCTGAAGTACTGATATTGCCTATGAAAAACGTTCTTCGTTTCAGGAAACCGTTTTGTGAGTGCAAACGCCTTATAGTTGGGTTGATTGGTTTCGTGTTGCTTGTGCCACTCGTAGCCTGGGCGAACGCCGATGGAACAACCGCCCGGGATGCTGGCGACGGCGGAGCATCGGCAGTATGGATCTTTGCCAACCTCTCCTTTGCCGGTATGCGCGCACAGAATAGCTCAAGCAGAGGATGGCGGATCGTCGCGTTCATTTTCGGCTTTCCGGGTACGTTGCTTTCGTTGCTGGCTGTTCGCGAAGGTAGTGAGCGAGCCTATGGCATCGAGATGCCTCGCCGGAAAGAGTGAATTTTGGCGCGGCCAAGCGCAAAGGCAAACGGCACAAGCTCCGGTTAGGACTGGAAGCTGGGCCGCTCCGCTGCGGGAGTAGAATGCTGGGTCAGCGTCGCGAAGGGGGAGGATCCGTCGTGATCAAAGATATTTGCTGGAAGACAATCTGTGCAGAATTTGTGATTTGTGCTGCGATGGCAGGCGCAGGGTTTGGCCAGACCCTGAACACACTGGCAAGTTTTGACGGTGTTAATGGCTCTAATCCGTTCTATGGGTCGCTGGTGCAGGGGCGCGACGGGAATTACTATGGGGGGACAGAGCTGGGTGGCATGGGGAGTTGCTATCTGGGTAGCGGCTGCGGCACGATTTTCGAGGTTACCTCGAGCGGCACGCTGGCGCGCCTCTACAGTTTCTGCAGGCACAATAATTGCGCTTCGGGCGAGATTCCGTTGGCGGGGCTGCTCCTGGCCAGCGACGGCAATGCGTACGGAACTTCCTGGTACGGTGGCTCAAGCGGATTCCCGTGCTCCGAGGGATGCGGCACGATCTATAAGGTGGCAAAGGGCACGGTTACGACACTCTATAACTTCTGCGCAGAGGCGAACTGTGCGGACGGGGGAAATCCGTACGCAGCTTTGATCGAAGGCGCCGACGGCAACTTCTACGGGACCACTTCTGCTTATGGAGCCTTCTCCGGAGGTACCGTTTTCAGAATCACGCCAGCGGGACAACTCACTACGATATACAGTTTTTGCCAGCAACAGCCTGGTTGCCTCGATGGGGAGTACCCGAATGCAGGCGTCATCCAGGGTAGCGACGGGAGTCTTTACGGGACGACATATTATGGCGGTGCGAACGGCTGGGGGACAGTCTTCAAGGTGACTGCCGAGGGCACACTCAGCGTGCTCCACAGCTTCGCGGGAACGCCCAGCGAAGGTGGTTATCCTTCCGCCGGTCTGATCCAGGGCGCAAATGGAAACTTCTACGGCACGACACTTCACGGCGGCGCGAACACCTGCTTTGAAGGCTGTGGAACGGTTTTCAAAATTACTCCCTCCGGAGCATTCGTGACTCTGCACACCTTTGCTGGCCCTGAGGGTTCGCTTCCAGGTGCAAGTTTGATTCAGGCTACGGACGCTGACTTTTATGGGACAACGACCGGAGGAGGAAATGACAATGCGGGCACCATCTTCAGGATGTCTTCAACCGGCACGCTAGAAACCCTGTACAGCTTCTGTGCCCAGACCAACTGCAGGGATGGAGGTACGCCCTGGGGAGCTTTGCTGCAGGCGACCAACGGGACCTTCTATGGAACAACATACGGAGGGGGCAATTCATCTTGCCAAGATTGTGGAACGGTGTTTAGCCTGAACATTGGTCTCGGCCCCTTCATCACTCTCGATCGTGCAGTAAGAAAGGCCGGGCAGGTGTGCGGCATTCTTGGGCAAGGCCTGACCGGGACGACAAACGTCTCTCTCAACGGAGTCCCGGCAAAGTTTGAAGTTATTTCTGACACATTCATTGAAGCAACAATTCCGACAGGCGCCACCACCGGCTATGTTACGGTGAAGACGCCGACGAGTACGCTGACAAGTAACGTGGCCTTGCGTGTAATTCAGTAACTTCGGCGTCCGAACACAGGCCATATTTGGTGGCTGGCGTAAAAGCGCCGGGTTCACCCATTGAATATCGACGATGCCCGAATCGGCTTGGCACTGGGCGGTTGGTCGGTTCCTCGGAAGCCATCGATCGCTCTACTTCGCGGCTTGGGGAAACTGAGTACTCCCACGCCGGAGCTGGTTTGCGCCGGCGCCCCCGCCATCTTTCCTGCCCCTTGACACCGATTCTTCGCCATTTTGTATGACTAGAAGCTAGTTTCGGGCGAAGCCCATCCCTGGGAAAGCGCGGGTGCGGTCGTGGGCTTGACCGTCGTTAATCATTATCCGCGGCAGTCGGAGGCCGCTTATCGTTCAGGAAGTAATCTGGGCCAAACGGTGCTGGAATCTTTTGAAATACCATAGCTGGTTGGCTGAAATTAAAGCAGTCCGAGAGATTGTCGGCGCGCGCGTCGGCATATCCAAGCGAAGGTAAGCCGTAATTGTCCTCAATGAAACTCAGGATGCTGCCAAAGTCGTGCGTCACGTGAGAAACATAAGCCGGCTTGGCGTAAGGCGAGACTACGATCAGCGGTACCCGAAACCCATATTCGTATGAGTTGTAGATGGAAGGTGCGACATGGTCGTACCAGCCTCCCCAGTCATCCCATGTGACGAAGATTGCCGTATTCGCCCAGTATGGGCTGCTTCCGATCGCGTTAACGATTGACATCACCCAAGACGGCCCCGTGCCTTCGTTCGCTCCAGGATGGTCCGATTGCTGCCCGTCGGGGGTCACCCAACTCACGCCGGCGAGCTTGCCGTCGGCGATGTCAGTAAGCACCTGTGTCTGTGGAACAATGACGTTTTTCCAATCCGGGCCTGTGAAAATGTGTTGAATTGCATTGGGACCGCTGACAATCGAGTTCAAGTCGGCTGTGTAATAACGCCAACTGATCCCGGCCCCATCGAGCAGATCCGACAAAGTTTGATGCTCGAAGCATGGATACTGATTTTCTGACTCGTTCCCAGTGGGATCGATCAATGGGACTAGAGCATTCGCGGGAGCGCCACAGCCGCCACCCACGCCGGAAGGGTTCGGGTTCTCTGAAGCATACAAGTCGCTGGTTGCCGTCGGGGCCGAAGTGCCCGCAATAACGAACTGATGCGCCGGGAAACTAGGCCCCTGATTCGTCTGGAACATTCGGTCGGCGAAAGTATACTGCTCGGCCAATTGAAAATAAGGTGCCACGTCTGTGGGGTACACGGTGAAATACGAGGGATTGGCGGGTAGCGTACACGGCGAGGGAGAGCACTCGCCCGGATCAAGGTTGAACCCGTTCATATTTCCGTTGTTATACGATGTCAGGAACTGAGAATGACCGTGGCCAAGGTCATAGGCGTTATCCAGATGATCGGGCTGAAGTTGAATCGTTTGCCCGAATGAATTGATGCCAACGGTGGCAATGTCGGCGCCATTGGCAATCAAGTTTGGATCCTGGAAGAGATTGTCCGGAGTCCGGTTCTCCTGGACGACGATAACTACGTGCTGAATCGGGGTGACGGCTAGGGCAGATGAGGAGCTAAGCGAACCCAAAGTCGCGCTGATCGTTGATTGTCCGGCAGCCACGCTCATGGCCAAGCCAGTCGGAGTAATCGTAGCCACTCCATTCGAGGAAGAATTCCAAAGGACAGTGTTCGTCAAGTTTTGTGTGATGCCACTGAGATACGTTCCTGTGGCGGTGAATTGCTGATCTGCGCCCGGAGCGATCAATGCGCTGAGTGGTTCAACCCTGATTGAGATTAGTTGGTCCTGCACGGTCAGGGTTGTCGAAGCTGTCAGCGATCCCATGCTTACAGAGACTCCGGTGGTTCCGCTCCCGGTACTCGTGGCCAGTCCTTGCGATCCGGAGGTGTTGCTGATCGTAGCCACGGTTGCGGATGATGAGGTCCAGGTCGCAATTGTCGTGATATTCGCGGTGGTCCCATCGGTGTACACGCCTGTGGCCGCGAACTGTTCCGTGCTTCCGGTTGGGATGGATGGGCTTTGCGGGCTGATTTCGATGTCGGCCAGCATCGCGGTTGTCACCGTCAGGCTGCCCGATCCACTCACGCCATCCAATGTCGCGCTTATGACCGTGCTCCCGCTTCCGGTGCCGTTAGCCAAACCATTGCTTCCCAGCGTATTGCTGACGGTGGCCACGCCCGCAACGGACGAACTCCAATGAGCTGAATCGGTCACGTCCTGGCTTGAGCCGTCACTGAATGTGCCAGCCGCCTTAAACGCCTGGTTCAACCCCACCGGAATTGTGGCGGTTGTGGGGTTCACGGTAATCGAGACCACCGAGGCTGATGTAACCGTGAGCAATGTAGATCCGGTTATTCCGCCGAGGGTCGCGCTAATTGTGACCGTCCCCGTGGAGAGAGAAGTTCCCAGCGCGCTGCAACTCACGGTCGCCACTGCGGGGTTCCCTGATACCCAAGTGGCCTGGGCGGTCAGGTCCTGAGTGCTGCCATCCGTAAAGGTCCCGGTCGCCGTGAACTGTTGCGTTGTCCCCGGAGCGATGAAAGGGCTCGGTGGATTTACTGTGATTGAGACCAGCGCCACACTGCTCACCGCCAGGGTAGTTGAGGCTGAGATCGAGCCCGAGGTTGCGGAAATGCTGGAGGCTCCAGTCCCCATGCTGGTCGCCAGCCCCAGGGTGCCGGGAGCATTGCTGATGGTTGCGATGGGGCCGTTCGACGAACTCCACTGGAGTGAGCCGGTAATGTTTTGCACGCTCGCGTCGGTGAAGGTTCCAGTAGCCACAAACTGTTCGGTGGTCCCCAGAGGGATAGTTTGAATTGCGGGAGTAATGGCAATGGAAACCAATGCGGCAGAAGTTATGGTCAAAGTGGACGAACCAAAAATGCCCGCGGCGGTTGCGGTCATCATGGTCTGGCCCGTAGAAACGCTGGCCGCCAGTCCGCTCACGTTGACCGTCGCGACTGACGGCAGCGAAGAACTCCAGGTTACCGACATCGTCAGGTCAAGGGTGCTGCAATCTGCGTAGGTTCCAATCGCAGCGAGTTGCTGGTTCGTCCCCGGCGCGATTGAGGCGTTGACCGGCGTGACCACGATTGAGACGAGGGCAAGGGAATTTACGTTGAGCGTTGCCGAGGCATTGATGGTTCCTAGAGTGGCAATGATCGAGGTCGAGCCTCCGCCCAAACCATTGGCCAATCCTGTACTGCTGATGCCGGCGATTGCTGGTTGAGAAGAACTCCAGTTCACTGAACCGGTCAGGTTTTGAGTGCTCCCGTCAGAATACTGTCCCGTGGCGACGAACTGCTGGTTCTGGCCGATTGCCACCGAAGGATTCGCGGGAGTTACAGAGATTGATTGCAGCACGGGAGACGACACGGCGACGGTCAGAGTCGTCGAGCCGCTCACCGACTGGTAGGCTGCGCTTATTGTGGTTGTCCCAGCAGTAAAGCCAGAGGCCAACCCGGTTGAAGTGATGCCGGCCACACTTGTGTTGAACGAGGTCCAGGTCGCCGCGTTGGTAAGGTCCTGCGTGCTGTTATCGCTGAATGTTCCGGTCGCCGTGAACTGTTGGGTGCTGGATGCGAGTATGGATGGGCTGGTCGGATTTACTGTAACGCTCATCAAGACTGCTGTGGTAGCGGGTGTCACGGTTAGAAGCGTGGAACCGCTGACAGAACCAGCCATCGCTGTAATCGTGGCTTGACCTGTATCGACGCCGTTCGCCAACCCAATAGTTGTGATGGTTGCAACCGCTGGGAGGGAAGAACTCCAACTCACCGATGTGGTCAGGTTTTGCGTGCTGCCGTCGCTGAAGGTGCCCGTGACGGTGAACGGCTGTGTAGCCCCGACCGTGATCGATGGGTTTTGTGGGTTGACTTGTAGGGAGACCAGGCTCGGCACCACTGTCAAGTTGGTGGAGCCCGTCTCTGCTCCCAAAGCCGCGGCGATCGTCGTGTTTCCGATGCCGACGGCCGTCGCCTGCCCGCTTCCGTTGACAGTCGCTGCCGGCGGATTCGACGAACTCCAGGTCGCGGATGTGGTCAGATCGTGGGTCGTGCCGTCGCTATATGTTCCTGCGGCGTCGAACTGCTGGGAGAGTCCAATCGCTATGGACAAATTGGCGGGAGTGACTGCAATGGACTCAAGGATAGGTTTGCACATCCCCGCACTGAATGCATTGTAGATCTGTTGGATCTGCTGGGAACTCAGGGCCTGATCGAAGATCGCAACTTCGTCCATTGAACCAGAGAACGATGGGTTTTGCCCGCCCAAATAGGCACCAAAGGCAACTTGCTGGTACCACGAGGAGAGCGGAGACGCGATCGCGCTCGCGGCCAGATTCCCGTTTAAGTATACGTTGACCGTGACATCGGAGCCCGAACTGGCATAGGTCATGACAACGAAATACCACTGGTTAAGGCTGACCTGCCCAACCCCTTGCGTTGATAGATTTCCGAATTCCCAATCCAGATTGCCGTTACTACCCATCGAGAATCCGGGGGTTCGATTCACTCCGTCGAAGCTGCCTGTCAACGCACCCGGACCCGTTGGCATGAACCAGAACATCAATGTTCCTGCTGTTGGTGAATACACAGGCGAATTGACAAGCACGGAGGCGCCGTTGCCTGCGAAACTAAAAGCTTGAGCGACCTCTCCTGTCCCGTAGGTGGCGGCGTCCTGCAGAGTGCCGGAATTGTCTCCGGCGATGTCCACCGTGTTGCCATCCCCCGTCCACCATGCAACCAACCCAGATGGCGGAACTGCACACTGGGGCTGGGAAACACTTAGGGTCGTAGTCCCCGTTACCCCTCCTAAGGTGCCTGTGACTTGCGTAGAGCCCACGGCGAGACCGCTGGCGAGCCCTGAGCTAGTCAGGGTGGCAACCGTGGTTGTGGCAGACGACCAGGTCACCGAACTGGTCACATCTTTTGTGCTGCCATTGCTGTAATTCAGTATCGCAGTGAACTGTTCGTAAGCCCCGGTAGGAACCGACGGGTAAGAAGGTGTAACGGTGATTGAGGTTAGAGTGGGAGGCGCAACGGTAACCGTTGTCGAACCGCTGATGGATCCGTAGGTGGCAGTAATGGTCGTTGTGCTGTTCCCCACTGCCTGCGCCAACCCACTGGAGCTCACCGTCGCAACCGATGGTGCCGATGATAGCCAGGTCACAAAGCTACTGATGTTTAGCGTGTATCCGTTCTGCCATATGCCGGTTGCAATGAGTTGCTGCTGATTTCCGAGCGGCACAGATGAGTTCGACGGTGTGACAGAAATCGCAATCAAACCAGTAAGTGAACCAGTGCCGGATAGGCTCACTGCCTGGGGGCTGGTGCTCGCATTATCAGTTATGGTCAGAGTACCGGTCCGAGTGCCGAGAGTGGTCGGCGTGAAAGTGACGGAAATCGTACAGGACGACCCGGCAGCCAGTGTGTTCGGGCTGAGAGGGCAGGTCGAGGTTTGAGCAAAATCTCCCGAAATGGTGACGCTCCCAACGGTCATGGCAACTTGCTGATTATTCTTTAGATTGATTTTCTGGACTGCACTCGCGGTGCCAAGAACCTGGCTTGCGAATGTAAGGCTGCTGGCTGACAGAATGACGGGAGCCACTCCAGTACCGGTTAACTGGACAGTTTGCGGGGAGTTTGAGGCATTATCGTTCACGGTCAAAGTGCCAGTCAGATTACCAGCAGCGATCGGTGTAAATGTGACGGAGATCGTACAACTCAATCCCGCGGCCAACGTGTTCGGGCTGAGAGGGCAGGTCGAGGTTTGAGCAAAATTCCCCGACGCCGAGATCCCCGATATAGTCAGCGGTACGGTTTGAGAATTGGTCAACGAGATGCTCTTAGCAGTGCTGGTCGTGTTCACGAACTGATTGCCGAACGCGATCGAAGCAAGGGAGAGTGTTGCTGGAGCCACTCCGGTTCCCGTCAACGCGGCGGTTTGCGGAGAGTTCGATGCATTGTCGGTTATGGACAAAGTACCAGTCTGGGCACCAATAGCGGTTGGCGTGAACGTGACAGAAATCGCGCAACTCGATCCTGCAGCCAATGCGTTCGGGCTGAGAGGGCAGGTCGAGGTTTGGGCATAAGCTCCCGAAGCCGAGATCCCCGATATGGTCAGCGGTATGGCTTGATGATTGATCAACGTAATGCTCTTGGCACTACTGGTCGTATTCACAAACTGATTGCCGAACGCGATTGAAGCGAGAGACAGTGCGGCCGGGGTTAATCCACTTCCACTCAACTGAACGGTCTGCGGAGAGTTCGAGGCGTTGTCGATTATGGTCAGACTACCGCTCTGAGTACCGACGGCGGTCGGCGTGAAGCTGACGGAGATCGTGCAAGTTGATTCCGCAGCTAACGTGTTCGGGCTGAGAGGGCAGGTCGAGGTTTGAGCAAAATTACCTGAAACGGAGATGCTCCCAATGGCCAACGCGGCCTGCTGATTATTCTTTAGATTGATTTGTTGGGCTGCACTTGCAGTGCCGACAACCTGGCTCCCGAACGTAAGGCTGCTGGCTGACAAAATAACCGGAGCCACCCCGGTTCCGGTCAACTGGGCAGATTGCGGGGAGTTCGAGGCAGTATCATTCACGGTCAAAGTGCCGGTCTGAGCACCGATAGCGATTGGCGTGAACGTGACAGAAATCGCGCAACTAGATCCTGCAGCCAACGTGCTTGGGCTGAGAGGGCAGGTCGAGGTTTGAGCAAAATTCCCCGACGCCGAGATCTCCGATATAGTCAGCGGTACGGTTTGATAATTGGTCAACGAGATGCTCTTGGCGGTGCTGGTCGTGTTCACAAACTGATTGCCGAACGCGATCGAAGCAAGGGAGAGTGTTGCTGGAGCCACTCCGGTTCCCGTCAACGCGGCGGTTTGCAGAGAGTTCGATGCATTGTCGGTTATGGTCAGAGCACCGCTCTGAGCACCGGTAGCGGTCGGTGTAAAGGTGACAGAAATCGTGCAACTAGATCGCGCACCCAATGTGCTCGGGGATGTAGGACAATTCGTGGTCTCTGTAAAATTTCCTGACGCCGAAATCCCCGAAATGGTGAGAGGCACAGTCTGATAATTGATCAACGAGACGGTCTTGACAGCACTGGTAGTGTTCAAGACCTGGTTGCCAAACCCTAGAGAAGCGGTTGATAGCACGACCGGAGACACTCCGCTGCCGCTCAACTGAACGGTCTGCGGAGAGTTCGAGGCATTATCGGTGACAGTTACTGACCCCGTGAGAGCACCCAGCACCCCAGGTGTGAACGCGACCCCTATTTTGCAACTGGATCCCGCTGCGAGCGCTTTCGGAGCCATCGGACACGTCGAGGTTTCGGCAAAATCACCCGATAGCGAAATGCTAGTAATGGTCAGCGGCACCGTCTGCGTGTTACTGAGTGTGACAACTCCAGTTGTGCTGGTCGTTTGGACGACCCAGTTCCCAAACGCGATGCTGGTGGGATTCAATGTTTGAGCTTGTGTGGTCAGAGCAGACCAGAAAAGCAACGCTAGGGCGATCAGCGATTGCAGACCTCTGAAGATTGTTGTGAGTTTTCGCACAAGACTCCCCTATCTCCTGTGACAAGCACAGAATCAGTTTTTGTAAGTACAAGGGGCCCGACTGCTGAAGAACTCCACAGCGCTGACGCGCTAACTTAAATGATCACCGACACCCGTCGGGAAAAAGGGTCAAAGCAGAAGCGAGGCAAATATACGCTTGCGTTTGGCAACATCAATTGCCCATCGGTGCTAGTGGCCAGCACTCACGAGCCATGCATCTTCGCCGAGCGAGCACGAACTCTGGTGTACATGACCTCATCGGAAGCCTTTGTCGACGCTTTCGCGCAAGCAGTCGGGGTTTCCGTTCGGAATGACTCAATGGCGAAATCATTCAGCACATGAACTCCGACCATAAGGATGCGCTCGTTCTACTTGCCCGAGAATTTGCACGCATTGAGTCGCAGGAAGCCACGATGACCATAGTCGACGGTCTCGGTTTTCATGTGCGTTTGAAAACGCAAGATGGTATGCGGGGCGCTCGCATTGCATTCTTGCGAGAGGTGAGCACCCCGGCAGAAACCAGAGAGGTTTTGGTGCAGATGGTTCGACAAGCGCGCTCGGAAGTGTGACTGTCCAGCGCAATCTCTTCCGTCGTACGCCTAAACCCCCTGGTTTTGGCGGCTTGCTGCAACGCGGCGACCCTCTCAACTCACCACTTGAGAAAGGGTACGAGTAAGTGCTGAGTGCGTAGCTCCCGGCGAAAGTGATCCAGAAAGTTCCCAAGCAGCGAAACTCCTCACTGGGCCAAGGTTTTGGCGACTTGCTGCAACGCGGCGACCCTCTCAACTCATCAACTCGTCACTTGAGAAGGGCAAGTAAACGCGAGTAATTGAGAGTGCGGTAAAAACCACAAAGATGGAAGGGTGAACCAACTTTGGTGCCACTGCCATGTTGACCTTCCCCTCGCACCCAACCTAACATGTTGAGCCGATGTCCACGCCCTCCCAACCCGCGGGACAAACGATCTCCACTACCGCATCCTCAGCCGCATCGGCGGCGGAGGCATGGGCGTCGTCTACGAAGCCGAAGACCTCAAACTCGGCCGGCATGTCGCTCTCAAGTTTCTTCCCGACGAATTAGCCCACGATGCACAAGCTCTGAGCCGCTTCCAGCGCGAGGCCAAGTCTGCGTCCTCTCTGAACCACCCGAACATCTGCACCATCTATGAGATTGACGAGTCCGAGGGTCGAACCTTCATCGCGATGGAGTTGCTGGAAGGGCAAACCCTCCGCCACCGGATCGCGGGCAAGCCGCTGGAGATCGAGGCCGTGCTCGATCTGGCGATCCAGATCGCCGACGCCCTTGATGCCGCACACTCCAAGGGCATCATCCATCGCGACATCAAGCCCGCCAACGTCTTCGTCACCCAGCGTGGTCAGGCAAAGATTCTCGATTTTGGCTTAGCCAAGGTCACTCTCAAGCCTGAGAGCGCTGCTGCCCTCAGCGCCCCGACCATCGAGTCAGAAGAACATCTGACCAGTCCGGGCACAGCGCTCGGCACCGTGGCTTATATGTCTCCGGAGCAGGTTCGTGGAAAGGAACTCGATGCCCGCACGGATCTCTTCTCGTTTGGTGCGGTGCTCTACGAGATGTGCACGGGAACGCCGCCCTTCCGCGGTGACACGTCGGCATTGATCTTCAATGCCATCCTGGAACGCGCTCCCGTAGCTGCGCTTGTTGATTTCGTTGAGCGCATTTACCTGCCCCGCATGGAGCAGCAAAAGCGACCATCCACGGTAAAAGGGTATCGAGACATCTGCGTAAATCACCTGAAGAGCCGAAGCGCGGGCCTTTGGATGCGTGAGATTCGCACCTGCGACATCCAGCGGATGCTAGACGACATTGCGCGGCCCGGAGTGCTCAGCGGCAATTCCCTGCGACACATCAAAAGCCAAATAAGCGGCATCTTCTCGTATGCCAAGCAGCAGGGCTACTTTGATGGCGAGAATCCAGCACGCAATACAGCCATTCCTCCAGCACGGCTGTCGGAGGAGACGTATGCCTACAGCCTTGAGGAGATTGGGCAGATTCTCTCAGTGCTCACAGAGCCGGCGGCTACTATTTTCGCTGTGGCTGCGTTTACAGGCGCACGACGCGGAGAGATCCGCGGGCTAATGTGGGAGAACTACCAAGACGGCGAAATTCAGATTACGCGGTCCATCTGGAAGGGCCACGTCACCGAGCCTAAGACGCGGAAAAGCCGTGGCGCTATTCCAGTGATCGCCCCACTAGCCAAGCGCCTAGAATTCCACCGTGCCAGCAGTGGCTATCCCAAGTCGGGAGTGATGTTCCCCAACCTAAGCGGCTCCCCAATGGACTTGGGAAACCTTCTAAACCGCGCCATCCTACCCGCACTCAATCGCTGCGCTGTATGCGGAAATCCGAAAGAGGAATGCCAAAAGCCGCTCGGTAAAGCCAAGGACATCGCACCAGAGCACAAATTTGAGCGAGACAAGATCCTTCCAGAGTGGCATGGCTGGCACGCTGCACGGCGGGGATTGGGTACGAACCTATACCGCCTGGGCGTGCCTGAAAAAACGATTCAGGCCATCCTTCGCCATGCAAACGTGTCCACGACGAACACGTACTACATCAAGAGTGCAGCGGATGACACCCGAGCGGCGATGGCGAAGCTGGAGCGGCTTGTGATTGGCAACGAACCCCCAACCGAAACAGCACAGCAAGAGATTTTCGCAAGTGGCAACGAAGTGGCAACAGGAGCGGCAGAAGCCAAACCCGTTGCAATCCAGTAAACGCCTCTGTTTACTGTTATTTGAAATTGGTGGCGGCGCGTGGACTCGAACCACGGACCTACGGATTATGAGACCGTCGCTCTAGCCACCTGAGCTACGCCGCCACGTGCCGACCAGACTGGGGTAACAATTGAATCAGAGGCAACAACGAGACGGGCCTGAACAGGAGCCTCCTGACGCGGATCGAACCGAACGCCCTCGCACCCCGCGTCCAACCTTTTGATTCTAAAAGCCGCGGCAAAAGAGTGTCAAACGGTTTCCCCTCTGCCGCAGCGGCAATTCTCGCTCTGTCGTGCACTGCGTGTGACCCCGCCGAGAGGATCGCCCGCCCGCCACCTTGACATTTGCCATCAGCGTTTCTATCATAATAGATGCGGTAGTTACTATGAGAGAAGCTACGAGGCTAATTAAGAGTTATACCATAGACCCGGAAGTTGACGAATACGTTGCAGCTACCAAAGGAGAGCATTCCGCCAGTGAACGCGTGAATGCGTTACTCAGGCGCGCCATCATTCAGGAACGGGACGAAAAGTTGGAAGTTGAGGCGGCTGCATTCTTTGCTCCTGCGCAGCGCAAACGCCGGCGGAGTACCCTGGAGCTCCAAAAGGCGGCGCTGCGCACGTTTGACCGGGACTAATGTCACCTCCCACCCATCCCGGACGTGGAGAGGTCTATCTGGTCTGCCTTGGGACCAAGCGGCGTCCTGCTGTAATCCTCTCCATAGATGCCCTGAATCGCCACGCCTTGGATGTTTGCGTTGTGGGACTCACTACGGTGGAACATGCAAAATTCAGTATGCGCGTTCCGGTTAGAGCCGGTGATAGTGGACTGGACTCCGATTGTTGGGCTAAGTGCGATCAAGTTACGACTCTGGAGAAGAGTCTGCTGCAGTACCCGGCGATTGGCCGATTGTCGGAAGCGACGTTCAGGAGGATTCAAGATCAGGTCAGAATTTCCTTAGGCCTATGATGGTGATGTCCGGCTTGTACATTAAGCTCCAGGAGCACAACTACGCCGCAATCCCGGGCGCGTTGCCCGTCAAATGAAAACAGTTGCCATAATTCCAGCTCGACTAGCTTCCACACGCCTGCCGCGCAAGATGCTGCGCGAGATTTCGGGGACGCCTCTGGTCGGTTGGGTCTACGAGGCGGTGCGCTCGTCACCGCTTCTCTCCGACGTGATTATCGCTACCGATTCCGAGGAGATTCTCGAAACCTGCAACCGACACGGCTGGAAGGCGCAAATGACTTCAGCCGCGCATCGCAGCGGGACCGAGCGTGTGCATGAAGTGTCAAAATCAATCACGGCGGATGTTTATGTCAACGTGCAAGGCGATGAACCGCTCACCCGCCCGGAACACATTGCCACTCTGCTTGAAGTAATGAAGGACGCGTCAGTCCAGGTGGGGACCGTGAAGACGCTGTGCCCGCAAGAAGACATCCTTAATCCCAACGCGGTGAAAGTCGTGACCGTCCCGGGCGGCCGCGCTCTCTATTTCTCCCGCGCCACGATTCCCTTCGATCGCGACGGCACCGCCCCCCGCTATTTCAAACATCTTGGCCTCTACGCCTACCGGAAGCGAGCGCTCGATCTCTTTGTGAGCCAGCCGGAATCCACGCTCGAAAAAAGTGAACGGCTGGAACAACTGCGTTTCCTCGAAAACGGAATCTCTATCTATGTGGGCGAAACGCCTTACGACTCTGTGGGCGTGGATACGGAAGAAGATCTGCAGCGAGTGGCCGAAATTCTGCGCAAGCGTTGATTTATTGCGGCCCCGGAAGCCGGCGAAGTTTCCTGCTTACGCGTGCGGGCCCGCACTTTGCGCTCGGCCCCACGCCTCCGCAGCGGCCACGCGCTTGGAGATTGCAGGATGTGAGTGGAACAACACTTCCACCCACTTCGACGGCGTGCGCTCTGCCAGGTTCTGCTGCGCTAGCTTGTTCATCGACGAAATGAAGGGCTCCACGCTCGCGATCGATTCAAAAGCATAGCGGTCGGCCTGCCGCTCGTTGTAGCGCGAGTAGGCATTGAGCGCCGGCATCAGCAAAAGGGACAGTACGGTCGCGGTAAGGGCCAGCAAGGGCAGGTTGGCGAAATCGGATAGCTCCTCGAACATATGATGATCGACCGCGTAGTGAAGTACCCAGTTCGCCACCCAGAAACCGAGCAAGGTCGTTCCGGCTTGCACCACAATGCTTTTCAGAATGTGCCGGTGGACGTGATGGCCAAGTTCGTGGGCGAGCACCGCTTCGATTTCCTCAGGAGCGTAATTGTCCAGCAGCGTGTCGGCCAGGATGATTCGCCGCGTGCTGCCTAGGCCAGTGAGAGCCGCGTTCGCTTTCTTGCTCTTTTCTGAAAGCTTCCAACGATAGACTCCGCGCACGCGCGTGCCGGCGTGCTCGCTCAGTTGAATCAGCCGCCGCCGCAGGTCTTCGTTGTCCAGCGGCTCGAACTTGTAGAAGATCGGGAACAGCACCACCGGCGCAAGCTGGGCCAGAACGATGAACAGCACCATGAACAGTGCCCAGGTGATGAGCCACCAATGCTGGGGGGATTGCCGAATCATGAAATACAACAACTCAACCACGATCCCGGCCAGCACCAGTCCTACCAGAAAGCCCTTGACCTCATCCCAGAGCCACGAGCGAAGTGCTTGCGTGGAGAGCTGGAATCTTCGCTCCAGCCGGAATCCGTAATAGTCGAGGCCCAGGCCCAGCAATTTGCTGATCAGGAGCAACAGGAACAAATAAACAAAGACGGCCAGCGTGTAGTTCTGAAATCCCCGGCGTAAGGCCAGATCGCGCAGCCAGCCGGTCCAACCCGTGAGTAGCAGAAGAACCAGGAAAGCGGAGCCCAGGGCAAAATCGGCAACCCCCAGCCAGCGGTGGACCCGATTGTAACGGCGCGCCTCAGGCGAGTCGTCTGCGTTCGAGGTTGTACTTCGGGCAAGAGTCATGCTCAGTTAGAAGTATCGCATTACCGCCGCGACAAATGTGGAGTTTCGGCCGAGATGGGTGCTCCCGCGAGCCGCCGTTCTTAACTCTTAACAAAACTCTCCGCCGCTGTCAGTATTTCGTTCACCAGTTCCGGAGACGCGGCCTCTGCGTACGCACGCAGCAGCGGTTCCGTTCCCGAAGCGCGGAACAGGATCCACGCTTCCGCTCCGTTGCCATTCGTCGGTGCATCGAGAAAGAACTTGATGCCATCGAGATTCTCTTTCTTCAGCACGCGATAGCGTCCCAGCCTCTGCGTGCTATCGGAACGAGCCCGCTGAATCGCGCCCTGCTTGATGTCTTCGGCAATGTGCAGATCGCGCCTGCCGTAGTAGTGTGGTCCGAACTCGCGTTGCAAGTCCGCAACCAGTTTGCCCAGCGGCTTGCCCTCTTCGGCCATTACGTTGGCCAGCAGCAGGCAATTCAACACTCCGTCGCGCTCCGGTAGAAAGCGCGAGTAGCCGATGCCGCCAGACTCCTCTCCGCCGATCAGGATGTCGTGCTCCATCATCAAATCGGCGATGTACTTGAATCCGATCTGCGTTTCGTAAAGTTTGCGGCCGTACTTGGCGGCAATACGGTCGAGCATGCGCGTTGTGTTGAAGGCGCGCACCACGTCTCCTGACCACTTCTTGCGCTCCAGCAGCCAGCGTAGCAGGACGCAGAAGATCTTGTGCGAGTCCACGAAGCTGCCATCTTCAGCGACCGCGCCGATGCGGTCGGCATCTCCGTCAGTAGCCAATCCGGCGTCGCACTTCTCGCGGACTACGGTCTGTTGCAGCAAAGCAATGTGCGGCTCGATGGGCTCGGGATTGATATCCGGAAACAGCGGGTTCACTTCCTGGCGGATCGCGACGAACTGTACCCCGCGGTCGCCGAAGATTCCTGCAAGAACTCCACGGCCGGAACCGTACATCGAGTCAATCGCGAACTTGAACTTGGTTTTGCCGATCAGATCCATGTCGGCAAAACGGCAAACCGCAGCGATGTAGGGCGTCTTGAGGTCGGCCTCGTCGATGGCCGCCTTCGAACCTTTCGGCATCGCACCGGCGCGCAACTCCTCTTCTATTCTTTTCATGATGGCGGGCGTGGCCGACCCTCCAAACTTCCCTTTGAACTTCACCCCGTTCCAATTCCACGGATTATGGCTGGAAGTGATCATCACTCCACCCGCTGCGCCCATGTTTTTCACCGCATAGGATACGGCCGGGGTAGGCGTGTAATCGTTCGCCAGTTTTACTGGAATGCCAGCCGCGGCGATCACTTCGGCGGCGATCTGCGCGGCACGTTGCGAAGCAAAACGCGTGTCATAGCCGAGAAAGACTCCGCGCTGGGCGTCCTCGTATTTCAACACGTAGGAAGCGATTGCGCCTGCGACCCGGCGCACGTTGTCAAACGTGAAGTCGTCGGCGATGATGCCGCGCCACCCGTCGGTTCCGAACTTGATTTCCTGAGCCATCGGCATTCAGTGTCCAGTGATCAGTGTCCGGTGACCCGTGGCCAACAAATTCCCGAAATCACTGGCCACTGACCACTGGACACTGTTGTTCTCACTTCTCAACGCGGTACGCGATCTGCACTTGTCCGGAGTCCTCGCGGATGGCGACGGCCCGTACTTTTCCATCCTGGTCGGGCGCAAAAGTCAGTTCCATGTCCGCCTCCTTGGAATAAAAAACCGTCTCTGAAACCGCCAGCAGCACGGATTTCTGGCCCCTCAATTCGACGGAAAGAGTATCACCGTCCCGGCTGATGGTGAGCGGGAAGTCGGTCGCCTTGTAGCTGCCGGCATAGCTATCGAGCTTAGCCGCATCGATCTGCTGCTGTAGATTCACCGGCGGATAGCAACTGTCGGGCGCGTTCGTCGGCACGCTGCTGCCATCGTTGACCGGCAATAGAATCGCCGAAGGCTGCGCCGGCGAATGATATACGCGCTGGTTCGCCTTCTGATAATCCCCGGCGCTGGCTTTGTAGATGTTCGGCACGAAACTCTGCGGGTTGCGGTCGTAGACCGGGAACCACGTACTCTGCACCTGCACCATAATGCGGTGCTTGGTGCGGAAGACGTGGTCGTTTCCATGCAGGTCGATGGTGTATTTCAGCGGCTGTTGGGCGGGCACCGGCTTCGGATCGCTCATGCTGTCACGGAAACGGGCCCGCACGATCTCCGAGTTCAGCATCAACTGGAACTCCGCCATCGACTGCCGCGTGGTCGTGTTGTAAGTAGCGTCAGCGGGACAGACGTCGATCAACTTCACGATCCAATCGCTGTCCGTGCCCGAGGTTGAGGCGAACAACTCGGCCACCACGTCACCGGTGATGGTAACGTTTTCCTGCAACGGCTCAGTCGTGAAGGTCAAAACGTCAGTACGATGATCGACGAAGTGCTGGTCCTGCACCAGCCATACTGGCCACTCTGGTCCAGGATAGGTCGGCGTCACAGGGCGCGGGCGATAGGGTACTGGGTTCGCCGGGTCGCTCACGTATTCGTCGTAAGGCTTGGCGCCCTCACGCGGCGCATCGAACGAAAGCTTCCCCGCCGGCTGCAGGTAGATGCGCTTCTCAGTGATGCCTTTGCTCGGTGGCCATGCATCATAGCTCTCCCAGCGGTTCGTACCGGTCTGGAATACCTGCGCTTCAGGGAAATCTGCTGACCCTCTGTCGTGGAGCCAATAGGCGAACCACTTTTTCTGGATCTGCTGCTGGTAGTAAAGCGAAGTGTCTGATCCGAACTGGATCGGCCCCAGACTCGATCCCGTCCCGCCCCACTGCCCGTGGTTCCACGGCCCGGCGACGAAGTAATTCAAGTGGCGCGAGTCATGCTTCTCCAGCGCGGAGTAGATCGTCTGCGGCCCAACCATATCCTCCTGGTCCCACCAGCCGGAGACGTGCATAATGGGCAATTTCGGTTCGCTCAGATAAGTGGCGAGCGCGCGTTCTTGCCAGAAAGCGTCGCGGTTTGGATGCGCCAGGAAGTTCTCCCAGGTAGGAATCTTGCCCTTGAAATAGTTTGCGTCGGCGTTGGAGAGCGCTCCCAACGCCAGATACCAATCGTAGGTGTCCCCGCGATCAAACGTGAAATTAGTGTTCTCGGTCTTTGAGGTTTCAAGCAAAGCGGAGTACTCGAACCCGTAGCTGAGGCGGAACGTCCCGTTGTGATGAAAGTCGTCATTCAGGAACATGTCCTCCGGCGAAGCTGCTTCGATCGCCGCCTTCAGCGCCGGATGCGGGTTAAGCGCCGCCTGCACCACGAGCCATCCCGGGTACGAGGTCCCGGAAATGCCCACACGCCCGTTATTGTTGGGAAGGTTCTTCACTAGCCAATCGACGGTGTCCCATGCGTCGGTGACCTCGTCGATGGCCTTGGAGTCGCGCAGGGAGCGCGGCGGACGCACCATCTCGAACTCGCCTTCGGACTCAAAACGTCCACGGATGTTCTGCCTCACCAGAATGTACCCATCCGCGGCCAGACTCTCTGGGGCAGGATGATAGCCGGCAAGCGCTGCCTCTTTCGGTACGCCGTACGGAGTACGGGTGAGCAGGATCGGCAACGCGCCCTGCTGGTTTCGCGGCGTGAGGATGACCGTCTCCAGTTTCACGCCATCGCGCATCGGCACCATCACCTTCTGGTACTTGAAGTAGCCATCGTTGCTGACCGGCGGCGTCTGCGCGAACGTAAGCCTTGAAGCGAGGCAGAAGAAAAATAAAAAAGCGATCACTGAACCAAGTTCGGAGCGGCGGGCAAATCGCATGGTCCTCTCCTTTGCCGCAATTGCGGGATGAAACAGCGGGCTTGTCATCATGGATTGTTCATCCGCGCAAAGCAGTCACAGTTCGAAGCATCCGCGCAGCAGGTGTTACTGGCCACTGATCACTGGCCATTTTTTCTTCACACCAGCTTGTGCAGCTTCTTCTCGTCCAGATACTTCACCACTTTCCCTACGTCCTGCGCGTGCCGCCGGGTCGTGATCAGCAAAGCGTCCGGAGTTTCGACTACGACCAGATCGCTCACTCCCACGGCCGCGACAAATTTTCCGGGTGCATGCACGTAATTGCCGTGGGCGTTGAGAACGAATCCACCAGCGCCATAGATGAGGTTGCCGTCAAGCGGACTGCTTTTGGCCATGTGATGCTCGTGCAGTGCGGTCCAGGAACCCAGATCGTTCCAACCAAAATCGGCAGGCAGGCAAAAGATATTTCCGGCCTGCTCACCCTTCGCCGAACGCGGTTCCAGCACTGCATAGTCGATGCTGATGTTCTCGCATTTGGGATACAGCCTGCGGAAGGTCGCCGCAAATTTGCGGGTGCCGAAAGCCGCGGCGATTTCTTCCAGCAGGGGAGCGGTCTTTGGAAGATGCTCGCGCAAGGCATTGGCCAGCGTGCGAGCGCTCCACAAAAACATCCCGCTGTTCCAGAAATAATTCCCAGCCGCCACGAAGGCAGCAGCTTTTTCCTTGTCGGGCTTCTCCGTAAAGCGGCGCACGCGAAGAGCGCCGCCGCTGAAGACGCTGTCCGCCTCAATGTATCCGTAGCCAGTCTCAGCGCGATTAGGCCGAATGCCGAGGACCACGATGTTTTCGCCGTCTGCCGCAATCTCGACGCCACGCTCAATGGTCGCGCCATAGCTTTTTTCATCGGCGATCACGTGGTCGGAAGGAAACATTCCAATCACCGCTTCGGGATGCTCGCGCAGCAGAAGAAAAGCCGCAAGCCCAATCGCAGGCGCGGTGTTGCGTCCCAGCGGCTCCGCCAGCACCTGCGTCTTCGGCAACTTCGGAAGCTGCTTCAAGATCGCGGGGCGAAGATCGTCGTTGGTGATGATCCAGATTCGTTTCGGCGGAGCCAGCGGCAGCAGGCGCGCCACCGTTTGTTGAATCATGGTCTGCTTGCCGTCGAGCGCCAGCAGTTGTTTGGCGCGTTTCTTTCGGCTCAATGGCCAGAAGCGCGTTCCCCTGCCTCCGGCCAGGATCACGGGATAGAAATTTGAGTTCTTAGCCACGTTTATCTATCAGATTCAGCTTCACTACACTCGCGTTTCCGGTTCGGGCAGCACCGTCCCTGGAACCCGCGCTCGCAAAAACTCGAGCGCCCACTGCGGGCGCACCGTGAACTTCTCCACCCACGCCGGAACTACGACCGCATCGCCTTTCGCCACCGTGATGGCTTCTGCCCCGGCAGCTTCCACCACTCCGCATCCTTCTACTGCTACCAGGATCTGCGCTGAACTCTTGCCGGAATCGTCGCGCGTGCTCAGTTCCTGCGTGTCCTTCATCTCAAACATGTCGACCACAAAGTAAGGAGCAGCCACCAGCGGAGCCTGCCGGTTGCTGCTGCCTGGGATTTGCGCCGGAGCCGGTCTCACCACTTTCCCCGATGCAACCTTTAACTTCACCGCGGCCAAGCCCTCCTTCAAGTGCAACTCGCGCGGTCGTCCGTAATCATACAGACGATAGGTTGTGTCCGACTGTTGTTGCGTCTCGACAATCACTGAGCCCGGCCCCAGCGTGTGTACGGTTCCCCCCGCAACATAAATCATGTCCCCGGTATAGACGTTGAGCCAGTTCAGCAGTTCGTCGGCGCGCTTCTCGTGGATCGCGTCTCCCAATTGCGCCACAGTCACGCCCGGCTTCAATCCCAAAGCAATCTGCGCTCCTGGCTTCGCGTGAGCCACATACCAGCACTCGGTCTTGCCCCACGGTTGACCCACGCGGCGAGCTTGTTCGTCATCAGGATGAACCTGCACTGAGAGCTTCTCATGCGGAAAGAGAAACTTCAGCAGCAATGGGAAGCGCCGTGCATCACGGGCGGCGTCCCCTACAAGCTCGCGCTGATACTGCTGACTGAGTTGTGACAGCGTTTTTCCGGTGAGCGGCCCGTTGGCCACCTGGCAATCATCGCCGGTGAGCCAGGCCTCGCCAATCTTTTCCTCGAACTGACGATTCGGATAAATCGGCGACAGATCGTGCGTGCCCCAGGGACGCGGATCAAATGCCGGAAGCATTAAGAATGGATATAGATTGCCCATGAACAAATGATCGAGATAGAAAAGGCCGTTCGCGAACGGACGGCCTCAGCCGAACTTAAACGTCAGCACCCAAACCAATGTGTTCTAACCCTACAGCGCGGCGAAGAACTTGCGCATGCGTTCCAGGCCGCGATCCAATTCTGCTTTCGAGGTCGCGTAGGAAACACGGATGTGCTCGCCGGTACCGAATCCTTCTCCCGGTACGGTGGCCACGTGCGCTTCTCTCAGTAACCGTCCCGCCACGTCTGACGCCGACTTCACGGTGCCGCGTCCGAGGAACGTCGAGATGTTGGGATAGGCATAGAATGCGCCTTCCGGCATCGTACAGGTCACTCCCGGAATCGAACGCAAGCCTTTCACCACGTGGTCGCGAAGTTCGATATATTCGCGTCGCATCTGCTCGACGCACTCCTGCGGTCCATTCAGCGCTGCCACGGCTGCTTTCTGCACAATCGAAGTCGGATTCGACGTAGACTGGCTTTGCAACTTCGACATCGCGTTCACCACCGCTGCTGGACCGAGCGCGTAACCCAGGCGCCAGCCCGTCATCGCGTAAGTTTTCGAGAGCGAACCCAGCACCACGATTCGCTCTTTGAACTCGCGGAGCGATCCCACGGAAAAATTATTCCCGGTGTAATTCAGGTAGACGTAACACTCATCGGAGAGCACCCAGATTCCGCGCTCATGCGCCAGGCGCACAACCTTCGTCAGATCCGCCGCACTCATCACCGCGCCCGAGGGGTTCGAGGGCGAGTTCAGAATGATCACCTTGGTTCGGGGCGTGATCAGTCTCGCGACCATCGGCGCCGTAACCCGGAAGCCCTGCGCCTCGTCCGAATGCAACAACACGCACTCGCCGCCGGCATAGCGCACGATGTCCTTGAACGAAACCCAATAAGGCACGGGCAGAATTACTTCGTCGCCATGATCCACCAGCACTTGAATGGCGTTGAACAGCGCATTCTTGCCGCCCGTCGAGGCAATGACCTCTTCGCGGCGGTAGTCGGAATCGAAGTCTGCCGCATGGCGGTGCACAATTGCGTCGCGCAACTCCGGCGTGCCCGGAACTGCTGTGTACTTCGTGAAGTTGCCCTGAATCGCAGCGATGGCCGCGTCCTTGATGTGTTGTGGCGTGGCGAAATGCGGCTCGCCCGCGCCGAAATCCACAACGTCAATGCCCTGCGCGCGCAGCTTATCAGCCTCGGCCACCACTGCCATCGTGGCTGAGGGCTCAATGCGGTTGATGCGGTCCGTGAGTCTTAGCGCTTCCGTGGTTGCCGTGGTCATGCCTTCTTTTTCCTTTTCTTTTCTCGTCTGTTCAGAACTTCGGTCACGCGCGCGTCCCGCAACTTATAGGCGGGGTCGAGCTTTTCGCGCAGCTTGTGCTCCACCACTTCTGGCACCAGTCCTTTCACCGGTCCGCCTGCCTGTGCCACCTCGCGCACCAGGCGCGAGCTGACGTAGGAGTACTTGTCCGCCGGCATCATGAAGACAGTCTCCAGAGTGGGCTCGAGCTTGCGGTTCATCAGCGCCATCTGCAATTCATATTCGTAGTCGCTGATGGCCCGAATGCCGCGCAAGATACAACTCGCGTCCAAAGACTTCGCGTACTCGACCATCAGTCCGTCAAACGTGTCGATGCGCACATTCTTCAGATTTGCCGTAAGCTCCCGCAGCATCCCCAGCCGCTCCGCCACGCTGAACATCGGACTCTTCTCCGAGTTGCGCAGGATCGCGACCACCAATTCCTCAAAAATCTTGGCGCCCCGCTCGATCAAATCGAGGTGCCCGTTAGTCGGCGGATCAAACGAACCGGGATAGATGGCGATGCCCTTATGCAATAGTCCTCACAGGAACAGGCGGGGCTGAATAGAAGATTCTATGCGGGTGAGTGTGGGGATGGCAATCGGGGAATGATTCGCGGCTCTTAAGGATTGTCCTCCCGAGCGCAGCGAGGGACCTTGGTTCTTGCTCGTGGCGCCAATCAGCGGCGGCGTAAGCAAACACCAAGATCCCTCGCTGCGCTCGGGACGACAATCCTAACCAGAGCGCCTAGCGTTTCGCCGCTATCGGCACCCTGGCAGCTTCGGGGGCGGCACTCGGCATGGTCGTGACGCGTGCTGTTTGGGTTTGCGGCGGAGCCTGCGGCCCTGCTACTGGTTGCGCCGGCGTTGGCGTCGCAATCAATCCCAGCGCCTTGCGCACTTCCGTATCGAGCTTGGCCATGGTGTCTTTGTTGTCTTTGAGGAACTGGCGGGCGTTTTCGCGGCCCTGGCCGATGCGCTCGCCTTTGTAGCTGAACCAGGACCCAGATTTTTCGAGAATGTTGTTGTTCACCGCGAGATCGATCAGGTCGCCTTCGCGTGAAATGCCTTCGCCATAAAGAATGTCGAACTCGGCTTCGCGAAACGGCGCGGCCACTTTGTTCTTTACTATCTTTACGCGGGTGCGCGAGCCGGTGACTATGTCGCCGTCCTTGATGGCCGCGATCCGCCGGATATCGATGCGCACCGACGAATAAAACTTCAGTGCGCGCCCACCGGTCGTGGTCTCGGGATTGCCGAACATCACGCCGATTTTCTCGCGGATTTGATTGATGAAGATCAGGCAGGTGCGCGACTTCGAAACCGTTCCCGTCAGCTTGCGCAGCGCTTGCGACATCAGCCGCGCCTGCAGGCCCATATGGCTGTCTCCCATTTCGCCGTCGAGTTCGGCCTTAGGCACCAGCGCCGCCACGGAATCGACCACCAGCACGTCAATGGCGTTCGAGCGCACCAGCGCTTCCGTGATTTCGAGCGCCTGCTCGCCGTAGTCTGGTTGCGAAACCAGCAGGTTGTCGACGTCGACGCCCAGCTTTTTGGCATAGCCGGGATCGAGCGCATGCTCTGCATCCACGAACGCGGCCATGCCTCCGGTCTTCTGCGCCTCGGCAATTACTTGCAGAGTGATGGTGGTCTTGCCGGAAGATTCCGGGCCGAACACTTCCACAACACGTCCGCGCGGAAAGCCGCCGACGCCGAGCGCCGCGTCAAATGAGATCGCGCCGGTCGAGATCACCGAGATAGGGACAATCGCTTCCTTCGACCCCAACCGCATGATCGACCCTTTGCCAAACTGCTTTTCAATCTGCGAAACCGCCAACTCGATTGCCTTGCCCCGTTCATCCGCCATGGGAGTGTGGCTCCTTTAAAAATGCAAAACTCATCTGGCCGGATTATACATACAGATCGAAGCGAAGAAAAGGCGAATCTTGATAATAAACAGTGGAAATCGTTCCGAAATGGGCACGAGCGTTACTTGGCCAGGCGCTTGTAGAGATCAGGATACTTTTTGTCGGAGCGTGCGGTCGACCGTGGGCTATTGCAATTCGTTCGACGTGAAGACCAGAATGTAGAGCGACGATCACGTGCCCTGACTCATGACAGATTGCGCGCTTAATGTCCACACTCATTTGCCCCAGACTAGGTCGGACGACCTAAGGATTTCCGATTTGGGTCTGCCGGAGGAGACGCGATGAGTACGTACAAACCCCGAGTTCCTTATAGCGAGTATCGCAAACGCAAGCAAGCCCTTAGAAAGGCCCAGGAACAGGAACGAGCAAGGAAGGCCGACGAGAAGCGCCAAGAAGATCTGACGTGGGCGGAACGTAGCCAAAAACTTATCCAGGCGAAACGAGAGCACCCGATTGCTTATTTTTTTGGAAATACCGACGTTCAGCAAGAGATTTTCGGGAAGACAAGCATCACCAATAGCGTGCTCGGGCTTGGCAATGTCACTAAGAACAATCCGACTGGCAGAATGGGATGGCTCACAGGCTTTCTTTTGCTGCTTCTGTTTTTCCCTTTGCTGTTGTTGTCAATTCCGAGCCAGCTGCCTTTCTTGCAGATCATCAGCTTCGTGGCCATAGGAATTGAATTGTATCGTTACGAGAAAGGCAAAGCTTTTGAGCATGAGTGGAAGGTGGTTTTGGGCGTGATCACCGCGCTGGGCTGGATAGTGCTCCTGAGTCTCAGATCCCGTTGAGCCCCGAGGCTCGTCAAGGCTTGAGATTCGACTCCTTACCTGCCAGGCTACCTCTGCAGCAAATCCACCGGCGCCGTTACATCGTGCACCCGAAAATACTTAGCCAGCGCCGGATGCTTCCGCGCCACGGCTTCATACATCGCGTAAGCCACGTTACGGTAGGAAACATGGCCGGCCGGCGTGGTGCGCAGTTCGGAGATGTAGACCGCCTCGGCGAAGTCCATCTTGAACAGGGCGCGCTTGCGATAGGCCAGCGGAATCGCGTACTGCGAATTCTCTTCCGCCTCGGGTGCTGGCCGCGTGGCGAGCTTATCCACGGCGGTTTGTGTGCGCCGCATGGCGGCGTCGAAGCGCAGACGCATGCCCGCATCTTCCACATCGAGCAGCATCTCGTAACCATGCTGCGTAGTGAACCCCTGCATCACCTGGATGCAGCGCCGGTGACGGTGCATGTCGCGGAAGCCGCCCGTGTCCATGAGGATGTCGAAGCGGAACTGCTGCCCGGCGCGGAAGCCGCGCAGCATTTCGTCGTGCTTGCCGCGATGGCGCAGGCCCAGGTCGATGATCTCCCGGCGGAACCGCTCGCCTGAAACCTGCAGCGCCTGCCGCACTTGCCGATAAGAGTGGTGGCAGTGCTCGTAGAGCAAAGTGGTCGCAATCTCAACTTCAAGCGGCTCTTCATCCAGCAGATCGACAATCGCCTTCGAAGGCGCGACCGACTCGCTCTTCATCAGCTCGCGAGCCGCCTGCCGCAATTCCCGGCGCGTTTCCATTTCATACGGATTCGGGTCCGCATACTTCACCAGCGTGGGCGCGACCCGGACCTCATGCAGCAATTCCTGCTCAGCCCGCGCGCCCAGCTCCGGACTCAGTTTCCGAATCTCCTCCACCAAACCACGCAAAGACTCGGCATTCACGTTGTAAGCCGCTGACGTTGCCGCCTTCTTCAGTGATTCGCCAAGAACTCGCACTTCCTTGTGCGTGTGCGAGAGCAGGTGCGCAACCTGGGTTTCAAGAGTCCGCGCGTTGACGATCTCTCCCAGCGAAGTATTCGTGGCCAGCGGCAGCAGGTAGCGCGTGATATCGAACGCCCGCGCCTTCAGAGTGCGTTCATACGCCTCCTGCTTCATCTCAGCAGGCTTCGGAGTGATGTTGATCAGGTGTTGCGTCATATGCGCCGAGAGCGCGTTGTAGTCCGCAAACAGACTGTCGAGCGTCTCGCGGTAAAGTTTGCGGGCTTCGTCGTCGGCGCCGAAGTCGGGAATGTAATAGCCACTCTTCTTGAAGTCCTGGTAGCGAGTCGAGCGCTCCTGGCCGTCCCAGCGCTGCTCGTCGGCCAATTCAATCGCCGCCAGAATCGACAGCCTCTCGACGGCCAGCGCAATATGCGCCAGATCGGCAATCGAGCGGTGACCGTACTGAAAGTAGAACGTGTTGAGAAACTTTTCCGCCTTCTGCGCGCTGATCTCGCGCAGTGACTCCTTCATCGACAGAGACGAACGCGAATACTTGGCCATCGCGTAGGCCTGAATCTCCGGCTCGACGCCATACACCGCGAAGACCTCCGTAGAAGGCGCATCGGGCTGTGATTGCTCCGAAGGCGCGGGATCAACCGCGGCCGAAGCCCGCTGCGTCGACCGGTGCCCGGACTCGGCCGGGGCTGAATCCGAAGCAGGTGATTTCTGGTTGGCAGGTCCGGGCATGCTGATCACTTCGTTGGCCGCAAGTTGGGACATAGGAGTGTTCGAATGTTAATCGGCGAACGAATAATCTGCAATGTGCAATCCTCTGGAGAATCCACACCCTGGCGCTAAACTGTGGGGTGCATTCTCTGCTGCAGTTCGCGGCGCATCGCCCCTGGCCGTTGCCGTCCGGCCCCTGGGTGATGACCCAGACATGGCACGACCTGCTCTTCGCTCACTGGCCGCTTCCGCAAGCCGTGATGCGTCCTCTGGTCCCCGCACAACTGGCGCTCGACACCTCGACGCCCAATGCTGGGTCGGAGTCATTCCCTTTCACATGAGCGGCATTCGCGGACGCGCACTTCCGCCGCTGCCCGGTCTCTCTCGTTTCCCAGAGTTAAACGTGCGCACCTACGTGACCTGCGGCGGCAAGCCAGGCGTGTATTTCTTCAGCCTGGATGCGGGTAACCTTCCGGCGGTCTGGGCCGCCCGCAGCTTCTACCACCTGCCCTATTTCCACGCCGCCATGTCTTCGAGGGAGCTCAGCGGGAGCATTTATTACGCCTCACGCCGACTTCGTGGCGCTGCAGAGTTTCGTGGATGTTACCGTCCCACCACCGAAATTCGCATGCGCGAAAGAGGATCGATTGAAAACTGGCTCACCGAACGCTACTGCCTATACACGACCCATCGCGACCGACTATATCGCGGCGAAATTCACCACCAACCGTGGCCGCTGCAGGATGCCGAAGCGGAGATCGAAACCAATACCGTCGCGGCCGCAGCTGGGATTCCGCTGCCTGCCACCGCGCCGCTGTTGCACTTCGCCTGCCGGCTGGAGGTTCTGATCTGGCCCTTACGGCGAGCTGAATCGTAGCAGCGCGTATAATTCCACGTTCTGACGTAATGACTTCTCAGTGTTGTAGCAGCAATTATCGGGGGAATCCTAAAATGTCGCTTTCCGGACGCGTAGCGTTCGTTACAGGCGCGTCGCAAGGCATTGGACGAGCCTGCGCACTGAGGCTCGCCACGGCGGGCGCGGCGGTCGCCGTCGCCGCGCGCAGTCAGGAAAAGCTGAACGGTCTTGTGAGCGAAATCTCCGCCGCGGGCGGCAAAGCCATAGCCTTCGCTCTCGACGTCACCGACGAAGAGCAGGTCAAGTCCACCATCAAGGCGGCCATCGCCCACTTCGGCAAGATCGACATTCTGGTCAACAACGCCGGCATTACCCGCGACCAGCTTGTTATGCGCATGAAGCGAGCAGACTGGGACGCCGTGCTCCAAACCAATCTCACTTCCGCGTATCTCTGCATCCAGCAGGTCACCAGCTCCATGCTCAAGCAGCGCTGGGGACGCATCATCAACATCTCGAGCGTCTTCGGCCAGATGGGACAGGCGGGGCAGGCGAACTACTCCGCGTCGAAAGCCGGGCTGATCGGCCTGACCATGGCCATTGCCCGCGAGCTGGGCTCGCGCAACATTACGTGCAACGCCGTGGCCCCCGGCTTCATCGAAACCGCCATGACGGAGGCGCTCGGCGAAGACTTCAAACAGAGCGCAGCTAAGCAGATTCCGCTGGGCCGCGTGGGGTCGCCCGCCGACGTCGCCAGTGCCGTGGCTTTTCTCGCGTCGGACGAGGCTTCCTACATCACCGGCCACGTGCTGAACGTAAACGGCGGCATGTTGATGGGGTAGGTCGCACAAGCTGAACCACAGAGGTCACAGAGGAATGAAAGCTGACCATGCAATCCCCTTGAATTCTTCCGTGTTTCCTGCGTCCCCTGTAGTGAAGGGCTTTGTCGCTACTCAAGCCGAGACGCCCTCCCAGATCGCGCAAGCCCGTGAACTATTTCTGGAGTACGCGCAGTCCTTAGGCTTCAGCCTCGGCTTCCAGAACTTCGACCAGGAACTCGCCGGCCTCCCCGGCGATTACGCACCGCCCGACGGCCGCCTGTTGCTCGTAGAGCGCGAGGGCCAACTCGCGGCCTGCGTCGCGCTCCACAAGCTAGACTCAGGCACCTGCGAGATGAAGCGGTTGTACCTGCGTCCACACTTCCGCGGCAAGGGCCTGGGACGCGTACTGGCCGAACTCATCATCGCCGAGGCGCGCCAGATAGGCTATCAACGCATGCGCCTTGACACTGTCGAGCCCGTGATGAAAGATGCTGTTGCCATGTATCGCAAGCTCGGATTCAAAGAGATATCTCCCTATCGTCCGAACCCGATGGCGGGCACAATTTACATGGAGCTGCACTTATGAATCCCGGTTTGAAAGGTTGAAGCCATGAAAAAAGCCTGCGTGCTCGCGTTCGCCGCCTTATTCGCCTCTACCTGCTTAGCCGCCGACAGCAAAACCGTCTCCTACAAAAGCGGCGACGAGACCGTGCAGGCCGTGCTCTACACCCCCGCCGGCAAGGGACCATTTCCTGCGATAATCGTCATCCACGAGTGGTGGGGACTGAACGACTGGGTCAAGGAGCAAGCCTCGAAGCTCGCCGACCAGGGCTATGCAGCGCTTGCGATCGATCTGTATCGCGGTAAGGTTGCCACCACGCCTGACATGGCGCATGAAATCATGCGCGGAGTTCCGGAAGACCGCGCCCAGCGCGACCTGCACGCCGCGTTTGAATTTCTTCAGTCGCAGCCCAACGTCATGAAAGACCGCATTGGCTCGATTGGCTGGTGCATGGGTGGCGGCTACTCGCTTGACGTGGCGCTCCAGGAGTCCACTCTCGCCGCCGATGTCATCAACTACGGCCATCTCGCCACCGACCCCGAGGCGCTGAAGAAAATCACCGCTCCCATCCTTGGCCTGTTCGGCGCCCAGGATCACGGCATTACCCCCGACGACGTGAAGACGTTTGGGACGACGATGATTCAGCTGGGCAAAAGGATCGACGTCAAGATCTACGACGATGCCGGCCACGGCTTCGAAAACCCGAATAACAAAGATGGTTACCGCGCCGACGATGCCGCCGACGCCTGGAAACGCACGGTCACCTTCTTAGCACAGACCTTGAAGAAGTAGCCCGAGCTTACCCAAAGGAACTAACGCGTCAAGCGACGTCCTCATAGCGGCTATTTCTTTAACACCGTGCAAGCTGAACCAGCACCGCCTTGTCAAGTCCTAGGAAGAAAGTGGTCCGGATATGGCACTAATTTCCACTTGCCAGAAAATCCCGATCTGGTTACTATGTCGCATCCTGAAATGCTCCCCCAGATCAACATCGGCCAGACCATCCGAGACTACCGGCTGCAGAAAGGTATGTCCCAGGGAGACATCGAGAAGCGCACCGGCCTGCTGCGCTGCTACCTGTCCAGAGTAGAGAACGGCCACACTATCCCTTCGCTCGACACGCTCTCGAAGATTGCCGGAGCCATGGAGATTGCGCTCTCCCAATTCTTCTCCGAATCCGGCCATAGCAACGGCTCCAAGGGATTGCCGCAACTCTCCGACGACGAAGTCCGCTTCCTGAGTCAGGTCCGCCGCTACGCCACCAACCTCAATGACAGTGACCGCAAGCTGGTCCTGGCCATGGTCAAGAAGATGGCCGCGAATTCCGCGAAGTAGCTCTCAGCTTTCAGCCGTCAGCTCCAAATCATCTGGATTGCCTCCCATAAGTAGCCTCACTGCGTGTCCAGGAGGCTAAATGCCGCGAGTCCGGTCCTCGCTGAGAGCTGATAGCTGAGAGCTGACAGCTTACTTTCGTACCATGACCTCGGTGACCGCCAGGTACCTCGCCCCCGCCCCGCCTTCTCACTACACTATTCACTTGGAGACTCGTGCGTGACTACCGATGAAGAACTGACCGTGCTCGAAACCCAGCTTCGGCGGCTGAAGATCGAGTACGAGGTCTACTTCAGCAACCCGACCAAGCGCCCGCCCACTGACATCGAGTGGAAGGTGCTCTCCCTGCTGCGCAAGTTTTCCGACGGCGGACGCATGAGCTTCTCCCAGCGCTTCCGGTACAACGAAATGGCCCAGCGCTACGCCATCTACAGCGATTTGTGGCGCAAGAAGTCGCGCATCCGCGAAGAAGGCTACCGCCGTCCGCAGGACGCGCTGCTAGCCGTGCAGGGAGTTCGTCCCGACGCTGAGGAGCACAAGCCCCACCACAACCCCGTCTATGGCCTGAGCCATGCCGCCGGGGCAGGCGCAACCACGTCGCAGCCCTTCACCATGCACGAGAGTGAAGCCGGTCGCGAGCAGCTCGAGCGCCTGTACAACACGCTGGTCGCGGCCAAGAAGAAGGCGGGAGAAAATGTCTCCGGCAACCTCGATTCCTTCTCCACCTTCGTGCAGAAAAAGACGCAAGAGATCCGCAAGCAGTACCACTGCCAGGACGTCGAATTCTCCGTTGAACTCAACGACGGCCACGTCAAGCTGAAGGCCAAGGCGAAGACGTAGAGAACCGTCGCTCGCCCTTGGTCGCTCACGCATCCTCCCCAGACCGCAATTGGCGAGATCGCTGTTTAACAGCAGTTGCGCCTTTGTCCGTCCAGTAATAGATTGGACAAGAAATGTCCCTCTTCGACCCTGTGCCCCTCGGGCGTCTTCTAAGACGTCTCGCCTTCGGGCGCGGACGGCCCGTTGCACAGCCCGTACCCGACGTAGCTCCGAGCGATGTAGAGCGGGTTGTTCGGCGTGATTTCCCGAACGACCAATGCGCCGAGATTATGTCCCTTCTGGACGATTGCGGCAAAAACAATGGGCTGCGCGGGGGGCCTCGGGTACAACTCGCAGCGTTGAAGCTGGCCAAAGGCAGCATGGAGAAGCTTGGGCCCCTCGTCGAATCAGCCCGGCGTGACTATAGAAACGTATTGCTCTGGGCGGAATATCCTAGCTACCACAGGATAGGATTTCATATTCGAAACTACCTATCAAAGAGCAACGCCGGGTCATTGATGACGATGGAAGCAATACGTAGGGATGGCTTCGACAATGATTCGACCGTTGGCGACACGTCGCCATTTCACCGGCATCGACCTAGACACGCTAGTTGGGTCTCTGCTAAACGACCAACCACACAATTGCTGATAGAATCTTCGGTCGCTCCGCACTCATCCTGCATCTCCGAGGCCGATCATGTCCCGCAGCACCACCCGCATCCAGCGCGCCATCCTCAGCGTCACCGACAAAACCGGCCTCGTCGATTTCGCGCGCCAGCTTTCCGGCATCGGTATCGAACTTATCTCCACCGGAGGCACGGCCAAGCTGCTGCGCGATTCCGGCATCGCGGTCAAAGATATCTCCGAACTCACTGGCTTCCCCGAGATGCTCGATGGACGCGTCAAGACGCTGCATCCCAAGGTGCATGGAGGCATCCTGCATCGCCGTGAGAATCCCGCGCACACCGCCGTAGTCGCCGAGCACGGCATCCAGCCGATTGACATGGTCGTGGTCAATCTCTACGCCTTCGAAAAAACCGCCGCCAAGCCCGGCGTGGCGTTCGAAGAGCTGATCGAAAACATCGACATCGGCGGACCATCCATGATCCGCTCCGCCGCCAAGAATTTTCACGATGTCGCTGTAATCACATCCCCAGCCGACTACCCAGCTATCGCCGAAGAACTCTCACGCAACAACGGTGGGCTCTCCCTCGAAACCAAGTGGCGTCTTGCCCAGAAAGCCTTCGCCACGACCGCTGCCTATGATTCCGCCATCGCTTCGACTCTCGAACAAATCCCGGCCGATTTCCGCTTGCCCCAGGATAAAGACGAAGCCTTCCCGCAAACTCTCCGCCTGTCGTTCCAGAAGACTCTCGAGCTGCGTTATGGCGAAAACCCGCACCAAAAGGCCGCCATGTATTCAGACGGCTCGGGCGTAGGCGTAGCCAACGCCCGCCAGATCCAGGGCAAAGAGCTTTCCTACAACAACATCGTCGATCTGCAAGCCGCCTGGGACCTGGCTCAGGAATTCGATCCAAGCGAAGCCGCCGTCTGCGCCATCATCAAACACACCAATCCCGCCGGCACGGCGACCGGCAAGACTCTCGCCGAGGCCTATATGCGAGCCCTGGAATGCGATCCCGTCTCCGCCTTCGGCGGCGTGATCGGCGTAAACCGTCCCATCGACGGCGAAGCCGCCGAAGAAATGCACAAGCTCTTCCTCGAAGTAATCGCGGCCCCTGCGTTCGACGAAGCTGCCAAAGCCCGCTTCGCCACTAAGAAAAATTTGCGCCTTGTCGAAGTGAAACCCGTTCCGCAGAAGTGGACTCTCAAAAACATTTCCGGCGGAATCCTACTGCAGGACGCCGATATACGCCCCTTGCAGAATGTCGACCTGAAGGTCGTTACGCAGCGCCCCCCAACGCCCGAAGAGACCCGCGCCCTGCTATTCGCCTGGAAGGTCTGCAAGCACGTCAAGTCCAACGCCATCGTCTATGCCCGAGATGGACAAACTGTCGGGGTAGGCGCCGGCCAGATGAGCCGCGTCGATTCGGCCAGGATCGGTGCCATGAAAGCCCAGCTATCACTAAAAGGAACAGTCGCCGCCTCCGACGCGTTCTTTCCGTTCCCCGATGGCGTAGAAGAAATCGCCAAGGCGGGCGCGACGGCAATCATCCAACCAGGAGGCTCGCAGCGCGATCCCGAAGTCGTCGCAGCCGCCGACCGCCTGGGACTGGCGATGCTCTTCACCGGCGTGCGCCACTTCCGCCACTAGGGACGAAAATACATTTGGTTACAGGTTACAACCGGTAGTTTCCGATAGGAACGGAAGTAATCGCGATTACTTCCAAGAGTCGCGCTACAATCGCGCCAAATGGAGACTAAACGCCTCACAACGCAGTTCAGCTACCGGATCGAGCCAAAACCTGAAGGCGGATTCATTGCCCGATCTACCGATCCTGCGGTTCCGTCCCTCGAAGCACCGACGAGAGAGGAGCTGCTACAAAAGATCGAGGCTAGCACCGGCGTCGCCTTGGCAGCGGCTTTCCCCGGTCTGAAGCTTCCGACCGGAAGCGATCAACTCAAATTCGACGTCAGGACAGAGCGTAGCGCAGTTTCGTTTTCCGTAAGAAAACATGCGGAGGCGAACTTCGAAGATGTTGGCAATGCTATCGCGAACGCCCCAATCACTCCGGAGACAAGCGGCAGTTCGGCCGTCTTCGGCTTCCTGGCACTACTTATTATCGGCGCGCTCGTGTATTACTTCCTCCATCGCCACTGACGATTGAGGATCGCATCTCACTCCTTCCCTTCAACTGTTTCTCCTTTACCAAACTTGACAATCAACACCGCAAGTCCCCTCGGTCCCTGTACTTCCGGCTTCGCCGCAACCCGCGCGAAGCGCACTGTTTTTCCCCAATCAAGCCCGCGCCGGGTTAGAATTAAGGCACACTACCCCGCCGGTTTTGCATCCAATGGCTATGGTTTCGGGAAGTGCGCACGGCTCTAACAGGATCAGCTCTAACAGAATCAAGTCCGATAGAATTAATTCCAGAGTTCTCAGGTCGAGCATGAATAGAATTTTTCGCACTGTTCTAATGTCCTCATTTCTCGCTGCGCTTGCCGCCGCGCAAACCACTCCATCTTCGTCGGCGGAGTCCAAACCAGCGGCCCCCGCGGCAGCGCCGTCCAAACCCGCGCCGGCTTCGCCGCGTAAAGTAGACCGCGCCGCCGCCTATTACCACTACTCCGTCGCGCACATGTACGAGGAACAGGTCACCGTCTACGGCCGCAGCGAGTTGGCCAACAAGGCTATGGACGAGTACCGGCTCGCCATCGAGGCCGACCCGTCTTCCGAATTCCTCACCTCCGGCCTCGCCGAGCTCTACGTAAAGACCGGACAAATTCGTAACGCGGTGCTCGAAGCTCAGGACATCATCAAGCGCGATCCCAACAATCTGGAGGCCCACAAGCTGCTGGGCCGCATCTATCTGCGCTCGCTCGGCGATATGCCCGGCGGCGGCAACGGCTCCGACAATGTGCTCAAGCTGGCCATCGAGCAGTACGAACAGATCGTCAAGATCGAGCCCAACAATGTTGACGACCACCTGCTGCTGGGCCGCCTCTACCGCCTGAACAACGACTTGCAGAAGGCGGAAAATGAACTCAAGACCGCGGTCAAGCTCGATCCCGATTCCGAAGAAGCCATCACTACTCTCGCCCTGCTTTACAGCGACGAAGGCGACACGTCCCACGCCCTGCAAGTGCTCAGTTCCGTGCCCGATACCGGGCGTTCCGCCAAGCTCTATGCCGCCCTCGGCGCCACCTACGAGCAGCGCAAGGATTACAAGAGCGCCATCGGGGCCTACAAGAATGCTATCCAGTTGGATCGCGACAATCTGGACGCCATCCGTGGATTGGCGGAAAATCTCTTGAACGATGGTCAGATCGATGCCGCCCTCGATCAGTACAAAGTCATCGCCGACGCCAATCCCGAGGACGCACAAACCTATCTCCGCATCTCCGAGATTTACCGCCGGCAGGGCAAATACGACGAGGCGCTGGAGAGCCTGAAGAAGGCCGAAACCATGGTCCCCGATGCCCTGGAAGTTCCCTACAACATCGCGGTCGTGTACCAGGCCCAGGCGCGTTACGACGAGGCCGTGAAAATCTTGCAGGATCTGCTCAAGAAAACCGAGAAAGCGGACAGTAGCTACTCGCAAGCCGACCGCAACAATCGCGCCATCTTCATCGAACGCCTTGGCATGGTCTACCGCGACCAGGAGAACTACCAGGCCGCGGTAGAAACATTCCGCAAGATGATCCCGCTCGGGGACGACAACGCTCGCACCGGGTATCAGGACGTCATTGACACGTATCGCGATGCCAAGCAGTGGCCGCAGGCCACCGCCGTCGCCAAAGAGGCCGTGCAAAAGCTGCCCGACGACCGCGATCTGCGCATGGTGCTCGATTCGCAACTCGCCGACACTGGCGATCCCGACAAGCCTCTGGCGGATGTGCGCTCGCTGCTCAAAGGCACCCCCGAAGACCGCGACGTCTATCTCCGCCTGGCCATCATGCAGACTCGTTTGAAACGTTGGAGCGATGCCGAGGAGGCCCTCAACAAAGCCGAGCAGCTTTCCACCAAGGCGGAAGACAAAGAGTATGTCTTTTTCCTGCGTGGCGACACCTACCAGCGCGAAAAGAAATTCGACGAAGCCGAAGCCGAGTTCAAGAAAATCCTGGCCGCCAACCCGCAGAACGGAGCGACCCTCAACTATCTCGGTTACATGAACGCGGATCGCGACGTCCGGCTCGAGGAGTCGCTCAACTACATCAAGGCAGCCGTCAGCCTGGAGCCCAGCAACGGCGCCTATCTGGACTCCCTTGGCTGGGCCTATTTTAAACTGGGCAAGTTCGATCTAGCCGAACAGAATCTGACCAAAGCATCGTTGCGCATGGGTTCTGACCCAACCGTGCAGGATCACCTTGGCGATCTCTACCAGAAGACAGGCCGCCTGAAGCTGGCTGCCGCCCATTGGGAGCGCGCCGTCGAAGAGTGGAACAAGACCGTAGCTACGGAAGTGGACACCGACCTGTTCGCGGCCACGCAAAAGAAACTCGACGCCGCCAAGGTGCGGCTGGCCAGGGAAGACTCGGGCAAACAGTAGTCAGTACCGAGCCCGACTCCCGAGCAAAATATTCACAAGTGGGTGCATCTTAACTCGCAACTCGGTGCTAGGTGCTCGGTACGAACACCTGTTAAACTTCGCAAATGCTGGCCGGCTACGCGGTCCATGTGGAACACTCCCGCGGACGCCGCTTCCCTGAACCCCCGCATCCCTACCGTAACGACTTCCAGCGCGACCGCGATCGCGTTATCCACGCCCGCGCCTTTCGCCGTCTCGAAGACAAGACCCAGGTTTTCACCCGCCGCTATTCCGACCATTTCCGCAATCGCCTCACCCACACCATCGAAGTGGCGCAAATCACGCGTACCATCGCCGGAGCGCTCAGCCTCAACGTGGACTTAGCCGAAGCGCTCGCCCTGGTGCACGACCTCGGCCATCCCCCGTTCGGACACGCCGGCGAAAAGACGCTCGACGCCGTCATGCGCACCCACGGCCTCTTCTTCGACCACAACCTGCACGCCCTGCGCATCGTCGAAGACTTCGAGCAGCGCTACGCCGCCTTTCGCGGTCTAAACCTGACGTTCGAAGTGCGCGAGGGCATCATCAAGCACTCGCACGATTACGACGCGGCCAGACATCCGGAACTGGCGGAGTATCTGCTCGACCAGCGACCGCCGCTCGAAGCCCAGCTCATCGACTTGACCGACGAAATCGGCTACAACACCGCCGACCTCGACGACGGCTTCGAAGCCCATCTGCTGACCCTCGAGCAAGTCCGCGCCGGAGTGCCCGTCTTCGAACATTTCTTCCGCGAGGTTGAGCAGACTTATCCCCATGCCCCTGCCAAACTGAAATTCAACGAAGCTCTGAAATGTGTGTTCAACCGCCTGGCCGGCGACCTGATCACCAACACGCAGGCGCGTCTGAAGCGGGCCGCAATCGAAACTCTGGCCGATGTCCGTTTGCACCCCGAGCGTATGGCCGCTTTCAGCCCCAAAGTGGAAGCGGAGCGCAAGCAGATCAAAGACTTCCTCTACGAAAATCTCTATTACAGCGCATCCCTGGCGGGAGAAAAGAACGACGCCGAGCGCATCGTCACCGAACTGTTCTCTTTCTGGATGAAAAACCCCTCAGCCCTGCCGCACTATTACCAGGAGAAAGCCATCCAGGAATCCTTGCCCCGCGTGGTCTGCGACTACATCGCCGGCATGACAGACCATTTCATCATCGAACAGTACGAAAAATACTGTGGCGGGAAAGCTTCTTAGCCGGGGCCACGGAGAAACCCCGTACGTCCCCGAATGCACGCAGTTTTTATATCAGGGTTGCCAAAATTACCCTCCCGGGAACCCTCAGGACTATCCTTCCGGCCAAGCCAGAGGTACAATGTCTTTAGATATCAAGGATTTAGCTCGTCGACTTCGGAGCCGGGTTTGGCATCCAACCTGTATTAGGAAGTGCAGGCCCCAGCAGGGTTTACGGGGCCTGGAATTTGAGATGTTCAGGCCTGCGTGGCGTCAGCGCAAGCCGGCAAAGGCGAACCCCGCGTTTGCTTTTTATAGTGGTGGCTGTTGTAGGGGACGCAATCAAAAATCACGCAACACGCCCGTTTCGGCGTGCTGGAGCGGAGCCCCCAAACGCTCCCCCCAACTTGGAGGAAGGTTCTTATGAACAACCGCATTCTCATTACTTTGCCCCTGGCCGCAGTGCTCGCGTTTCCGGCCTTCGCCCAGACTTCGTCTTCCGATCAGTCCAACCCACCCGCCGCGTCACAGACCACGTCGACGGAAACCGCCACCGGCAAGCAGCCTCTGCAGCCGCCCAGCCGTGAGGGTTTCTGGGGTCGCGTGAACCCATTTGCCCGCAAGAATTACGTAAAGCGCCAGACCGATCCCATCCGCGACCGCGTCAATGAACTGGACGACCTGACCGCAGCCAACAGCAAGGCGATCAAAGACACCGATTCGCGCGCCCAGGCCGGCATCAAGCTGGCTTCCGACAAGGCCAATGAGGCCGATCAGCACGCCATCGATGCCGGCAACAAGGCCACCGTGGCGCAGCAGACTGCCCAGCAGGCCACTACCCGTATCCAGACCGTCGAGACGGTTGTGGGCAACATCGACCAGTACAAGGCCTCCAACCAGACCGAGATCCGTTTCAAGCCCGGCCAGACCGTGCTGAGCAAGAACGCCAAAGACGCTCTCGATGAGATGGCGAACACGGTGAAGGGCCAGCGCGGCTACATCATCGAAGTGCAGGGTTTTTCTTCCGGCAAGGGCCAGATCGCAATCCAGAACTCGCAGAAGATGGCTGAGTCCGTGGTGCGCTATATGGTGCTGAACCATGAGATTCCGGTCTACCGCATCTATCTCGTCGGCATGGGCAATGCCCCGGTCGCGGGTACGGAAGCGGATGCCAAGACCAAGCACATCAGTGGCGGTCGCGTGGAAATCAGCCTGCTGAAGAACGATCTGGAGCAACTCTCCAGCAATTCTTCGGCTCCGATGGCCAGCGCAGACCAGTCGCAGCAGCCAAAGTAGTCGGAATCAACTCGGGACCCAAGGGCGCCTCGCCCAAGTCCCTCCCCCGGAAAGCCTCTCGCGCAAGCGAGGGGCTTTCTTGTGTTGACCCGGAACTCAAGCGCGACGCCCTCCCGGCTTGATCCCGAGCTGGTCGAGCTTGGACTGGAGAGTCGTGCGCTTCAAACCCAGGCGTGCGGCCGCCCCGTCGGGTCCGCCCAGCCGACCATGGCACTCCCGAAGGACGCGAAGAATACGTTCGCGCTCCTGGTCGCGGAAATTATCCTTGCCGCCCTTGCCCTCGTCAACCGCGGTTTGCAATTCGGAGAGCGGCGCCTGTAAAACCGAACCCGGAGACAGAATGACCGACCGTTCCACGAAGTTCTCCAATTCGCGGATGTTGCCCGGCCAGTCCCATCGCACCAGAATCTCCATGGTCTTTGACGGGATGTGGGTGATTGACTTCTTCATTCGATGCGCGAACTTGCGAACGAAGTGCTCAATGAGTGGCCGGACATCCTCGCGCCGCTCGCGCAATGGCGGTATGAGGATGGGAAACACGTTCAGGCGGTAGTACAAGTCGCTGCGAAACTCGCGTGCCTTTACGCTCTGCAGCAGGTCCCGGTTGGTCGCCGCCAGCAGGCGAAAATTCACCTTCAACGTCTGCGTGCCCCCTAGCCGTTCGAACTCCAGATCCTGCAGCACCCGCAGCAGCTTGGGTTGCAGGCTCAACGGAATCTCTCCCACTTCATCCAGGAAAAGCGTGCCCCGGTCGGCCAGCTCCAGGCGGCCGAGTTTCCGGGCAACCGCGCCCGTAAAAGCTCCTTTCTCGTGGCCAAACAACTCGCTCTCCAGCAGGCCTGAGGGGATGGCGGCGCAGTTCAGCTTGATGAAACTATTGCGGTCCCGCTGGCTCATGCGGTGCAGGGCGCGTGCTACCAACTCTTTGCCAGTGCCGGTTTCACCCAGCAGCAGCACGGTGGCGTCGTTGGGAGCAACCTTGGCCACCTTCTTCATGACCTCCTTCAAGGCAGCGCTTTGTCCGATAATTTCTCCGAACCCCAGTTCGGTGTCGATAGCCTGCTCCAGGTACAGCTTCTCTTCCGACAGCTTCTCCTTGGCCAGCCGAAGTTCTTCCGTGATTTCCCGCAGTTGAGCTACATTTTGCCGCAGAGCTTCCTCCGCCTGCCGCCGGGACTCCTCCAACTTCACTCTCTCGGTAATGTCCCACTGAATGCCCCACGTGCGCACCAGCTTCCCATTCTCCACCGTGCCGATCATGCTGTTGAGCACGACCTTGGGATTGCCGTACTTGTCCACCTCGTGGGACTGGTGCCCCAGCAAACGAAAGCCGGAGCGGATGAACTGCCGGGTTAGCTCGATGTTGCGCGGATCCTCAGGCGGCATGAGTTCCGCCAGCCGTTTGCCCCGCAGCTCTTCTCCCGACGCCAACCCATACATGGCGGCCAGGGTGTCGTTGCATTCCACCAGATGGGTTTCGTAGTGGATGCGATGAATCAGTTCATCTTCAGGAAGATCAATGGGAACCGGTGCGTCCAGGTCCTCCCGGAAGATGGCCTCTGAACTCTGAGAGACAAAATTGCGGTAGTTCTCCTCGCTGCGCCGCAGCGCTTCGTCCCCCCGTCTGCGCTCGCTGATGTCATTGAGTATGGCCATGTGCCAATCCGGGTTGCCACCCTCGGGCCACATCGCCACAATCGCAATCTCAATCCAGCAGACCGAACCATCCGGACGAATGAACCTTTTCTCCATTTCGTAGTGCCGCACCTCTCCCTGCGAGAGTTGCCGCAGCTTCTCGATGTTCTCCCCCAGATCGTCGGGGTGAGTGATGCTCTGGAAATTGCGCCCCAGCAGGTCCTGTTCCGTCCGTCCGAGGATTTCGCAGCACTTCGGATTGACTCCCAGGAACCGTCCGGTCGCGGTTTCAATCCGGCAGATGCCGACCGGAGAACGCTCGTGGAGAGCGCGATAGCGGTTTTCGCTGGCCTCGAGCCGTACCTCGGCCTGCTTGCGTTCTGTGAGGTCGCGGGCGATGGCAACCACGTAATCCCGCTCCAGTCGAACCCGTCTCATGCTGAGTTCCACAGGAAATGTCGATCCGTCCTTTCGCCGATGAACGCTCTCCATCACCACGAATCCCGACCGCCTCAACTCCTCCTGAGTCTTCGCAACCGAAGGCTCGCTAATCGCGGGATTAATGTCGAATGCTCCCATCGAGAGAAGTTCCTCGCGGCTGTAGCCCAGCGCCGAGCAAGCTCTCTCATTGACATCGAGAAAGCGAAGTGTTTCCGGATCGACCACTTCGATGGCATCGTTGCTTTGGTCCAGCAAGGTTCGGAACAGCTTCAGCTCCCGGATCGTGCGCTCTCCTTCTCGCACTTTGGTGAACAGACTCTCGCCAGCAGCACGCGCCAGCTTTTCCGCCCGCTTTTGTTCGGTAACGTCGTGAGCCATGCCCCGCACAATCGGCGACGCGACGCCTTCGGTTCGCAAGGTGTTGTGGTATTCCCAGATGCGCCGCTCTCCCGACCGCGTCATCACCGCTAGCAAGCCGCTCGACTCTCCGGCTTTAGCAATCTCGCTCAGGTAGGCATCAAACTGCGGGCGGAACTCCGGCGCAACCAGGTCCCGCATGGGAATCTGCAATATCTCCTCAACGCTGTAACCCAGTAGCCGGGCCGGTGTTGGATTGACCGACAGAAGCCGGCCTTCAAGATCGTGGATGCACAGAAGATCCTGGCTGTGTTCCACCAGGTCCTGATTCCAGTCTTCGTTTTCCTGGAGAGCCCGCCGGATGGGATCTGCTTCGGTGAGCTTCATTTCCGGAACTCGACGCTTCTCTGGCCCAGGGTGAAGGTCCATTGCTGGCTCCCCTGCGGGCTGCGTAAGAATGACTTTCTCGCGTGGATTCTATTTCCGTCGCTGCCTTGCCGGAGGTATGGAAGGCAAGCCCAGTGGCCCATGACGCAACCCAAGTCCGTTTGCCGCGAAGTGTACCAGAAGTGGACTGGAATTACAGGAAAAATATTTCATCAGTAAGTTCCGCCGCGACCAGGCTTCAACCTTCCCGCCCTCGCGTTTGACCCCTGCCTGCCGCGCGTCTAAACTCGCTTCTGGGCGAGGTTCCCATGAAACGCGTCGCATTTCTGCTGCTCTTTTCCGCTCTCGTAACAGTCGCCGCCTTTGCTGACGACGACCAGGACCAGCATCACCATGAAGACCTCGCGTCTGCGCAACTGGGCACGGTCGCCTTTCCGGTTTCCTGCGCTCCATCGGTGCAGAAGCCGTTTGAACGCGGCGTAGCCCTGCTGCACTCCTTCTGGTACGAAGAGGCGGAAAAAGAATTCATCCAGGTTTCGGCGGACGATCCGCACTGCGCCATGGCGCACTGGGGCGCGGCCATGAGCCTATGGCATCAACTGTGGAACGAACCGAACAAGAACGTCATCCAGCGCGGTGCTGACCAGGTTCACGAAGCGAAAACCACCGACGGACCAACTACTCCGCGCGAGCATGCCTACATCGCGGCCATCGCAGCCTTTTACGGCGACTCCAGGAAACTCAACCACGAAGCGCGCGCCAAGGCGTACTCCGACGCGATGAAGAAAGTTTACGAAACCTACCCGGACGATCACGAAGCTGCGGTCTTCTACGCGCTCTCTCTGCTCGCTTCTGAGCCGCACGACGATGCGACCTTCGCCAATCGCAAGCAAGCCGCCGCCATCCTCGAAAAACTGTTCGCCATAGAGCCCAACCATCCCGGCGTCGCTCACTACCTGATCCACAGCTACGATAAGCCGCAACTCGCACAACTGGGCTTGCCCGCCGCCCGCCGTTACGCCCAGGTCGCACCCGCGTCCCCCCACGCCCTGCACATGCCTTCGCACATCTTCGCCCGCGTCGGCCTCTGGCAGGACGACATCGACTCGAACCTCGCCTCCATCGCGGCCACACGCAAGACCGCCGCCATGCATATGGGCGGCGAAGGCCACCAGTTCCATGCCATGGATTTCTTGTTCTATGCCTACATGCAGAGCGGCCACGAATCCGAAGCACAAAAGATGATTGAAGAGGTTAAGACCATGCCCCCCACGAGCAACATGTATGGCATGGACTTTGACCCTCGCGTCTCGTCTCAAGCATGGTTCGAGGCCAGCTACGCGTTAGAGTTGCACGATTGGCACGGTGCCGCCTCCTTATCTCCGGTGCCCGGCGCCGATCCGGAAATTAATGCGACGACGTTCCTGGCTCGCGCAATTGGCGCCGCCCGCAGCGGACAACTCGCTGATGCCCGGAAAGATGTTGACGAAGTCAAATCGATCGCTGCCAGACTGATGAAAAAAAAGAAGAAAGACGAAGCAGATTTTCTCACCCGGCAGATTGCTGAGCCGTTAGCCTGGATCGCTCACGCCGAAGGAAGGGACGACGACGCGATCAAGCTGCTGCGTCCGCTTGCAGAAAAGGAAACCGACGGTATGAGCGATGTCGGGGACTACCTTCCAGCACAAGAAATGATCGCCGACCTGCTGCTCGAGGTAAAACGTCCTGAGCAGGCCCTGGCTGAGTATCAGACCGACCTGAAGCTGAATCCCAACCGCTTCGACGGCCTCTACGGCGCAGCCCGCGCCGCCGAAGCCGCCGGCAAACAGAACGACGCGGCGGAATACTACGCGCTGCTGCTGAAAGTCTGCGACGGATCGAACTCCACCCGTCCGGAACTGAGCCACGCGCGGGAATTGGTTGCGCAGAAGTAGCCTGGCGAGGGCTAGCGAGCGTCTAAGTAACTTCCTCAATTCCGATGTGGCGAGTCGAGGCGAACCTCCCAAACCATGCCCGATAAATCACAAATCGACACGAATCAGTTCACGGCAGCGACGCCCGCACAGCCTGACTCCGCCGAACAGCTCTTCACGAAATGTATTTCCAGGGCACAATCCCGAATGGAATTCTGGGTGGAGTTCCTGCAGTCCCTTGCAGTGCAGCGGATGGCCGAGGTAGGCGTCTATCGCGGGGATTTCGCGGCTGTCATGTTGCGCCGTTGCGAATCGCTGACCAGGTATTACATGATCGATCCCTGGAGACACTTGCACGACTGGAACAAGCCGGCGAATCACGACGATTCCGTGTTAGAGAAGTTCTTCGAAGAAGCAAAGGCGAAAACCGCCTTCGCCGCCGCCAAACGATTCATCTTGCGGGGGAAGACTACTGAAGTAATCGATCAGATACCCGACGATGAATTGGATTTCGCATACATAGACGCCGATCACACCTTGAAGGGCATCGCAATTGATTTGATCCGCTTATACCCCAAGGTGCGCCCGGGCGGGTTTCTGGGCGGAGACGACTTCACGAGATCGGTATGGGAACACAAGACTGATTTTGAGCCCACGCTCGTGTTCCCCTTCGCGGTGTATTTTGCGGAGGCTGTAGGCGCCACCATCTACGCTCTGCCTTATTCCCAGTTCTGTATCCAGAAGACGAATGGTGCGCAATTCGCCTTTGTCGATTTAACCGGCCAATACGACCACCTCGGCCTCCGCGACCAATTCACCCCGGCAACGGTCCTCAAACTCATCGTCGGGGAGCGGTTCCCGCAGTTGATGCGAGCCGGCAGGAAAACCAGGGAACTGCTCTTCAGATAGCTCGGTCAGATAAAACTGCAGACGGCCCGGTCTCTGCTCGGCTTGGCCAAACCTTCCTTAACCCGGAAAGAATCTCATCTTGATGATCAACCCGGCCGTCATGGCAACCGCACCCAGCAGCGCGTTGTACTCGCGATGCTTCCGATATAAATCTAGAGTGAACGCTGCTGGAGCCTCGCCAGGAGCGCTTGGGGCGCGAGTCAGCCGGGGCAACATCTTCGGGACCCGCCCGGCATATTCCTTGAACTCAGGAAACTTCTGCCGCAGCAACGCCTCTTCCTCGCCTATGACCGGCAGATAGATTGCGAACAACATCACCCCGAGCGCAATGCCCACCCACCAACTGCGCGCCGCCGCCGCGAATCCCACCCCCATCAGCAGCGATCCCAAATACAGGGGATTCCGCGTATAAGCATAAGGACCGGAAGTAGCCAGCGTCTCGTTTTTGCGCACATGGCCCGAAGCCAGCGCTCGAAGCAGAAGCCCCGGAACAACCCCAATCGCCCCGAGCGCCATGGACCGCCACGTGGGTCGCGCCAGCCAAAAATAAACCACGGCAAAAAGAAATCCCAGGGGCACGCGAATGCGGCGCGCGATATGTGACCACTCAGCCATGCGTTTTCCAGGCTAGCTCATTAATCCGGGAACACAAATTGCTCGGGAAGGGCACGGCTTAGCCGTGCCAATCAGCCGTAAAAGAGACGCGGGCTTCAGCCCCTGCGGTCCGTCGCCATATATTCCCAGCCATCATCCGGAAATCCCGCCCAGCAGCCTCTCAGCGGCGGCAACCACCGCATCACTGCTGATCGCGAACAATCCATTGTCCGGCTCAGCCCGCCGCGCGTGCGAGGTGATGCTCTCCGCACTCCGCAGCACAACACTCCGCGTCCCAAAAGGCCCGTTGCGCGTCGGATCTGTCGGCCCATAAATCGCCACCACGGGAACGCGCAAGGCCGCCGCAAGATGCAGAGGCCCGGTATCGCCGCCGATAAAAAGCCGAGCCCGCCGCGTCAAAGCGATCAATTCCGTGATGGTGCTATGCACGACGGTACAACTCATCGCGTGCGCTGTCCCTCCGCTCGCGGCCTCGGCAATGCGCACCAACTCCTCTTCGCCCGGACCGTGGTTGAGAATCGAACGCAAACCCAGACCGGCCAGCTTCCGCGCAACTTCACCATACCTTTCCACAGGCCAGCGCTTCGCGCCCCAGCCCGCACCTGGATTCAGAATCGCGAAGTCGCCGATGCCGAGTTGCGCCAGTCTCTGCTCGATGCGCTCCTCAGCCCCGGAATCACGAGGAAGTTCACAAGGAAGATCCTCAGCCGGCCGTTTCATTTCGCGCCTAACCAGTCCCTCCGCAACCGAAACATTCTGCTCGATCACATGCCTGCCCCGCGCAATCACTTTTCGCGTGTACCACAAGCTGGCAGGCGACTCTCGCGGTTCTGCGGCTCCATACACCACGCGTGCCCCAGACAACCGCGCCAGCACGGCCGACCGCATCGCCCCTTGCAAGTCCACAGCAACCTCGTATTGCGCGTCGCGCACGTCGTTCCAAACCGTGGCGGCGCGCTGCAAGGTCGAAATCGCAACCATCGACTTTCCCCAAGCCCTCAGGTTCACGGCGTGGACTTCATCGACCAACGGCCGCAGCGCAGACCGTCGCCCGCGCCGCGAAGCTCCCGGCGCGCAAAGCAATTCAGCCCAGCGTTCCTCAATCAGCCAGCCGATAAACGCCTGAGGAAAAGCTGCCCGCAGCGCATGCACCGCGGGCAGCGTGTGGATCACGTCTCCCATGGCGCTGAGCCGCACGATCAGCAGCCGCTCAATTGTATTCTCCGGGATAATATCGAGCCGGTTCGACTCGAAACCAGCAGCGTCGAAGATCAAGACTGCCTCGGCCCCAGCCGCGAGCGAATAATGTCGCTGCTGGAGTGATCCTTGGAGTCACCGACGATCGCCACGCGCCCGCCGTATTCGGCCACCGCATCGCGCTCCGGAACAGACTCCACCGTATAGTCCGTGCCCTTGGCCTGGATATCCGGATGAATCTCGCGAATCAAAGCGCGAACATCGAGTTCGGGAAAAATGACCACAGCATCCACGTCGGCAAGCGCCGCAACAATTTCGGCGCGTTCCTCCGCCGGCATCACCGGACGCCCGTCGCCCTTGAGCGCGTGCACCGAGTCGTCAGAATTTATCGCCACCACCAGCTTGCCGCCCAGCGCCTTCGCGCCGCTCAGGTAGCGCACATGGCCTACGTGGAGCAAATCGAAGCCGCCGTTAGCCAGAGTGATTTGCTCGCCGGAGCGTCGCCACAACTCCACGAGCTCGCGCAATTCCTGGCGTCCCAGAATCTTTCCGTTGCTCATCCCTAATATTTCCAGTCGAATCTTTCTAGTCGCCATTTCCAATCAGTGAGGTCTAGTCGCCGGCGGAGCCTGCTCGATCGCGTGCAACAGTTCCTGCCGTGAAACCGTAGCTGTGCCGCGCTTCATCACCACAATTCCGCCCGCGTAGTTGGCCAACTGCGCTGCCTCTTCCGTACTCCCGCCGGCGGCCAGCGCGGCGCTGAACACCGCAATCACGGTATCGCCCGCGCCGGTCACATCGGCCACTTCGTCAGAACCAGAAATCGGAATGTCGACCGGCGCGTGCCCCTGATCGAAGGCCACCATGCCATCCCGCCCCCGCGTGATCAGCAGCGATTGCAACTTCATCCGTTCCATAATGTGTTGTCCGGCCTTCGCCAGCTTCTCCCAACTCTGCCCAATGCGTACGCCCAGGGCGGCTTCCACCTCGGGCTCGTTCGGAGTAGCCGCAGTGGCGCCGGAATACTCCAGCAGCCGGTATCGCGAATCCAGGATCAAGGGCACAAGCACCACTCGGCGCCGCCCGGCCTGCCGCAGCGCATTCACGATCGCCGGACTCGCCGATCCATAGCCGTAGTCGGAAACCAGCAGCGCATCCGAGGCCCGCAGATATTCTCGCGCTGCCAGAAATAACTCCCGCGTCAAATGCCGGTTGGGAGGGTTCTCTGGTTCACGATCGACGCGCACCACCTGCTGGCGTGAATTGTGCGTTGTACCCGCGAGAATACGTGTCTTCGTGACCGTCGTATACGTCTTGTCCTTCAGCACCCCGCTGGTCGCAATGCGCTTGTGGCGAAAGAACTTCAGCAGCAGCCTGCCTGGTTCGTCGTCGCCGATGGCGCCCACCGGCAGCACGTTCACTCCCAGTTCGGCTAGATTGTTGACCGCATTCGCGCCTCCGCCAGGGACGACGGTGCGTTCGCGATGCTTCAGAATCAGCACCGGCGCCTCGCGCGACACCCGCGAGATTTCTCCATACACGAATTCATCGGCCACCAGATCCCCCAGCACCGTAATGGTGACCTTGGGAAACGCTTCGATAATCTTCTGCAGCCGGTCCACTTCCTTCAAATGTTTCGTCATCAGAGTTTTCTTGTCATCGCAAGCAAGCGATTGTTGCGCAGCAAACAGTGATCAGTGGCCAGTGATCAGCGGCCCAGCAAGTTCCCTCGGATTTTACTGGTCACTGACCGCTGATCACCGACCACTGCTCTCCGGCATTTTCTCACGAGCGGCGCTGCCGCTCCTCAATCACGCGCAGCATGGTATCCACAGCGTTAGCTGCGTCGGCCAGTTCCATCTTGACCGGGACCACAGCCAGCGGCCCCAGCGCGCCCATGTAGCCGCCCAGGCTCACGGCATCCTTCTCCGTAGTCACGAAGCCGCCACTCTCACTGCGCTGCCGCAGTTGCAGCAAATCACGAACATCTGTTTCCGTGTAAGCGTGATGATCTCGAAAGAATGCCTCGGCAACCGGATCAATGCCCGCGGCCCGCAGCTGCAGCAGAAAGCTTTGCGGCCGCGCAATGCCGCAGAACACCACCGGCCGGGGCGGAACGCTTTGGGTCACAATCCCCCGCCGTACTCGCCAGACTGTCTTGCCCGCGAGTGGAAACGATTCCGCCGCAGCGCCGCTGGTCAGCGCCACGGCATCGGCTCGTTGCAGAGAACGCAAAGGCTCGCGCAGCTGTCCTGCGGGAAGCAGACGATCGCGCGCATCATCGGGCGTCACCAGCACAATATCGAAATCGCGGGCTAACCCGCGATGCTGAAACCCATCATCCAGCAAATGTATCTGCGGACCGAATCGCGACTCGGCAATGCGCCCCGCCTCATAGCGATCTTCGCCCACGACAACTGGCACCTGCAGCCGTCTCGCGATCAGCAGGGGCTCGTCGCCGAAATCCCGTGGCAACCCGCTGGGGTCAACCTGCAGCACGCCGCGAGTCCTGCGTCCATACCCGCGCGAAAGCACGTCAAAGCGCATTCCTCGCGCTTTCAACAACTCACCCAACAGAATCACGAACGGAGTTTTCCCCGACCCTCCGGTCGAAAGATTCCCCACGCTGATAACCGGTCCTTGCAGCGACCGCGAGCGCAACCAGCGGCGATCATAGAAAGCGTTTCGCGCCCCAACCACGCTGCCATAAACGGCTGAGAGGGGATTCAAGTTCATGGCCGCGCCAGCAACTCCTGCAGTTCGCCAAAGGTCCGCGCCGTGGCGCCCGCCTGCGATCGCATGGTCTCAGCGGCCCGCTGTCCCAGGGCTTTGCGCTCCGCATCGTTGGCCAGCAACTCCAGCAATACCAGCGGCAGCTCCGCCGGACCGGCAATTCGCACCGCGTCCCGGCTTTGGAACAAGCTCACAATGTCGCGAAAGTTTTCCGTGTGATTCCCCACCACGGTTGCCACACCATGCTGCGCCGGCTCAATGATGTTGTGCCCGCCGCGTGGCACCAGGCTTCCACCCACAAACGCAATGTCGGCGAGCGCATACAGCGCGGCTAACTCCCCGATCGTATCCAGCAGAAGCACGCCGCCCGTCAAAGCTTCGCCATTCCACTCCGATCGCCGGCAAAATCGAATCGACATCTGCTCCAGCAGTTCGGCCGCGGCGGGGAACCGTTCCGGATGCCGAGGCGCAAGAATCATCACCGCACGTGGATGCTCCACTAGCAAGTTCTCAAACGCCTTCAGCAGCAGCGGCTCTTCACCATCCACAGTGCTGCCGCACACCAGCACCGGCCTGGCGCCAGCTTCCGTGATCGACCTCCGCAAACCCTCGACGATCGCCAGCGGCGCTGGTTCAGGCATGTCGAACTTCAAGTTCCCGGCGACGCGCACGCGTTCCGGGCTGGCGCCAATGTCTTGCAGCCGCGCCGCGTCCTCCGGCGTCTGCGCCAGAAACAGGTCCACGTTAGTCAGCAGTCTGCGAAGCAATCCGCGAAAGCGCCGGTAGCTCGGCCACGACCGGTCCGAGATGCGCGCATTCACCACTGCAATCCGCGCCCCGCTCGAATGCACCAGGCGCATGAAGTTGGGCCAGAACTCGGTCTCCGCAATCACCACCATTTGCGGACGCAGCGCCCGCAGGTAAGGACGGATCGCGAATGCGAAATCCATGGGGAAATAAAACACGTTCCCTTCGCCAAATCGTTGGCGCGCCAGCGCCTGGCCCGTATCGGTCGTCGTTGAAATGAAGATCCTATGCCGCGTAAAACGGCGCTGAAGCTCCTCCACCAAACCCGCGACCGCCAGCACTTCCCCGACGGAAACCGCGTGCACCCAGATGACTGGTTCCTGTTCCCGTGGCAACTGAAGCCGTGCGGGCAGTCGCCCCAGTCTTTCCGCGAAGCCCTTGCGGTATTTTCCGTAGCGGGCCATCTGGAAGAGCCAGTAGGGCAGGCTTGCCAACATTCCCACCGCCAGCGCCACGCTGTAGAGAAAGCTATAGAGAGATGAGATCAAGTTCAGCCATTCTAAAACTTCTGCGCGCATTCGTGCCCTCTGTGGTTGAAGAATTTAGGACATTACCGGAGTTCGGGCCGCGAAAAGGGACGGCGTAGCCTCTATAATCGGAAGCGTGCTCACAGGACTAAAGCCGGTTTCTCGCCGCATTCTGGCCGTCTTATCCGCTGTTGCAGCTTTCGCGCTTTGCCTCGCGGCCAAGGACTTTGTGAAGCCCGCAGCCCAGCCGGCGAAAACCTATCCCGCGCACGACGACCACACCGACGAGAAGGTCGCCATCGCGGCAGATCCCTACGACACGCCCGACAAGGCAAGGATATTTTCCGTGGACTTTCACAGTCATGGATTCCTGCCGATCTTTTTCGTCATCACCAACGATGGCGACCGGCCCATCTCCATCGCTCACATGGATGTAAAGCTGATCACGGCCAACCACTCCAAGCTGACGCCCACGGTGCCCGAAGACATCTACCGCCGACTCTCCAATCCCCAGGCCAACACGCGGCCGCCAGAGCCAATTCCCATCCCGCACAAGAAAGTGAAGGGCACCCTCAGCCAGAAGGAAATGGACGAGATCGAGTCCTCGCAATTCGCGGCCAAAGCGGTCGAGCCCCACACCACGCAATCCGGATTCCTCTTCTTCGACGTGGGAGACATCACCGAACCGCTCGCTGGAGCGCACATCGACGTAACCGGCGTCAATGACGCCAAAGGCACCGAGCTGATGTACTTCGAGATTTCGATGTAAAAGTAACTAGGTTCGAGGCCGCTCGGAGCCCGGCGCAAATTGGCGTAATGTTCCAACTGGAATATTCAAAAATAGCGAAAATCAGCGGCGTAAGTTGCTGATTCCTCGAACGCACTTTTGACTCGATCAATGGAATCAGGGGGTTAGGCTGTGGAAGGAATGCCTACTTTCGAGGACGTCGGACGTCTACGAAAGTAGACTTGACAGGCTCCTGGCGTACTTTTTAAGGTACGTGTCCCCGCGCCTGTAAAGAGGACCACCCCAGATTCCCTGCCACTGACCACTGCCTTATAATCCCGATATGTCGACCACCGCCGACGCCTCCGTCGCCGCCAGCACAGCCTACGAGTCGGTCATTGGACTTGAAGTGCACGTGCAGCTTCTGACAGCTTCGAAGATCTTTTGCTCCTGCTCGACACGGTTTGGCGCTCCGCCCAACACCAACGTTTGCCCGGTTTGCCTTGGGATGCCTGGAGCTTTGCCGGTGCTGAACCGGAAGGCGGTCGAGTTTGCCGTGCTGGCGGCGATGGCCTTGAATTGCGGCATCAATGAGACGTCGATCTTCGCGCGCAAGAATTACTTTTATCCGGACCTGCCCAAAGGCTACCAGATTTCGCAATACGACAAGCCGCTGGCTGAGCATGGATATATAGAAATCAGCAGCAGGGATCGTGTTTCGGAAGCTTCCGGCAGCAGTCAAGTGTTGCGGGGGAAAGACGCTGGCGAGGGCGCCCGCGCCACGCGAATCGGAATCACCCGCGTGCATCTCGAGGAAGATGCGGGAAAGAGCTTGCACGAGGGCTTTCCCGACTCGGAAGAAAAGACAGCCATCGACCTCAACCGCACCGGCGTGCCGCTGATCGAAATAGTCAGCGAACCTGACATTGCCACGCCCGACGAGGCTTATGAATATCTGACGCGGCTGAAGGAAATCATACTTTTTACCGGCGTCAGCGATTGCAACATGGAGGAGGGATCGCTGCGCTGCGACGCCAACGTCAGCGTGCGTCCGCGGGGGCAGAAAGAGTTGGGCACGAAAGCAGAAATCAAGAACGTGAACTCGTTCCGCTTCATCCGCGAGGCGCTGGTCTACGAGATCGCGCGCCAACTGGAAGTGGTCGAAGCCGGCGGCAAGATCATGCAGGAGACACGGCTCTACAACTCGCACGAAGGCAAGACCTACAGCATGCGGTCAAAAGAGCAGGCGCACGACTACCGTTATTTTCCTGAGCCTGACCTGCTGCCGCTGGTGGTGGACAAGAAGTGGAAAGCGGAGATTACAAAGACATTGCCGGAGCTGCCGGAAGCGCGGCGCGCGCGGTTGGTCAAGGAATATGGCATCACGGTGTACGATGCGCAGGTGTTGACGGTTTCAAAGTCGCTCGCGGATCAGTTTGAGGCGGCGGCGAAGGCTGCAAAGAATCCCAAGCGGGTGGCGAACCTAGTCCAGAGCGAGCTGATGGGGCGTCTCAAGGCCAGGGGCGTATCGATTGAGCAGTCTCCGATTTCGATGAAAGGCGTGGCGGCGTCCGCCGATCTGGTTGAAAGCCGCGCTATCTCCGGCAAAATGCTCAAGGATCTTTACGACCTCAGCTTCGAGCGCAACAAAGATTTTCCGGAAGTCTACGACGAACAAGGGCGCCCGCAGCAGTCGAGCGACACATCCGCATTGGAGAAGGTCATCGACGAAGTTGTAGCCGCGAATCCCAAGCAGCTTGAACAATACCGCGCCGGCAAGAAAACCATGCTCGGGTTCTTCGTTGGCCAGGTGATGAAGGCGTCCAAAGGCCAGGCCAATCCTCAACTGGTGAATGAGCTGCTGACGAAGAAGCTGGAGTAAGCATGTGGGTCCACGGTTATAGTGACCGACGTAATCTGATTCTTTGCCCATGATGCCGCTACGATGATGCTGGGCCTGCCCCTCCGGCTGACCGTCCTGTGAGCTTTCATGAAATTCAAGCTTGACCGCATCATCAGCATCGCGACGCTGGTGGCCTCGCTCATCGCCATTGTTCTGGTGTTGAAGAAGCCGGCTCCGGTGGCGCAACCGCAGACTCCAGCGGCGATCGCGGCCCATGCCCAGTCGTTCGGACAGAAGATGGAACAGCTCGAGCAGGCCGCCCAGCAGGCTCCACCGGCGTCGAGCGGAAATTCTTCAACTTCGCCGTCTCAGGATCAGCCGGCCGTTCCTCCCAGCCCTCAGGCAAAAACCGAGGTTCGCCTCAACTCCGACGAAGTTGGCGCTGCGCTGGCGCAGGCGATTGGCGCTGCCGGAGCGGGGGAACTCTCCGCGGACTCGAATCTAGGCAGTGGAGAGCCAACCATTAAGGATCAGCAGGTCAGTTTCGATGGCGACGTTGTCCACGGACAATTCCTTACCAAAGTCGCGGGGAAAGAAGTCTGGGTCACGGTCTCGGGACACCTGGCCTCGAAAGATGGATATGCGACCTTCGAGCCTACGGAATTCAAAGTGGGGGATCTCAGCGTGCCGGTTTCGCTGGTGAATCCCACATTGCAGAAAAAGCTCGCCGAGCAACGCGACCGCCTGAAGCTTCCGGACTACGTGGGCGACGTTAAAGTGCAGAACGGCGAACTGGTGATGCAGCAGAAGTGACAGGGAGTGCGGCCCTTCCCAGGCTATTCTCTGCCGCTACCCTTGCATACCAGCGGCCCGATTCTTTGACGATGCGCTGCTGCGTCTTGAAGTCCACGTAAGCCAGGCCGAAGCGCTGGCTGAAACCCTCAGCCCACTCGAAGTTGTCGAGCAGACTCCAGGCATGATAGCCGCGGACGTCCGCGCCGTCGGCGATGGCACTGGCGAGCGCTTGCAGATACTGCCGGTGATACTGAATGCGGCGTTGGTCGTGAATCACCCCATTTGCGTCGGGGCCATCGTTGTAAGCGCAGCCACTCTCGGTGATCTCGATCTGCGGGCGGTTGAAGTCGCGGCTGATGCGCGTGACCATGTCATACAGCGCCTGCGGCCAAACCTCCCATCCAATATCGGTTTTCGGACCTTGTCGGCCGCCTGCCATCTTTACCGGGAACAGCCACTGCTGCGCGTGCGCGACCCGCTCCATTGCGCTGGACGCCGAAGCGATGGTGCGGTAGTAAAGATTGATGCCAATGAAATCCAGGGGCGCCCGCGTCTTGTCGAGATCGCCGGACTTGATCCCCATGGCAGTTTCCGGAAGAAACGCAAGCGCCTCCGGATAGCGACCCTTGAGCGCCGGCTCGAGGAACCACAAGTTGTTGATGGCGTGACAACGCTCAGCTGCGATTCTGTCCGGTTCGGAGTCAGTGGCTGGCTCGCAGGCTGACATGCTGAACGCCGTTCCTACGCGGGCGGACGGGCGAGTCGCTTTCAAAGCTCGAAAACCAGCGCCTTGCGCCAGGTTTACCGTATGCGAGGCGCGCAGGAAGTCGAGGAGGCTTTTGCCTCCGGGAGCGTGCGTGCCTTCGAGATAACCCAGGTCGACGAAGGCGGAGGGTTCATTGAATAGAATCCAGTCGGAAACGCGGTCGCCCAAAGCGTGCGCCACGAGATCTGCATAGCCAGCAAAGCGAGAAGCGGTGTCGCGATTGGGCCAGCCTCCGGCGTCTTCGAGAGCCTGCGGCAAGTCCCAGTGATAGAGGGTGACCAACGGCCGGATTCGGGCTTCCAGCAGGGCATCGACGAGGCGGCTGTAGTAATCGATACCCTTGGAATTCGCGGGGCCAGAGCCGGAGGGTTGAATACGCGGCCATGAAATCGAGAAGCGGTAGCTGTTCAAGTTCATCGCCCGCATGAGCGCGATGTCTTCGCGCCAGCGATGATAGGAATCGCAGGCCGCGTCGCCGGTGTCGGCATTCTTGATTTTGCCAGGAGTATGCGCGAAGCGGTCCCAGATTGATTCCCCCTTGCCGTTTTCATTCCATGCGCCTTCGATCTGGTAGGCGGCGGTGGCGGCGCCCCAGAAGAAATTTCTGGGAAAGGGAATCTCAGAAGACGCGTCGAACTGTGTTGTGGAGTGGGAGCTCGCAAGAGCCGCGGAGTTGACTGTCCGCGCCGCATTCGACGACACGCTGCATCCCGACAGCAGGCCGGCCGGCAGGGCGGCTGCGATGCCGGCGGCGAGGGCCGAGCGGGCAAATTCGCGGCGTGTCAGAGGCAAAGTAGAATGCGGCTCCTGCAAGAAATGATACGACGGCCGGGGCGTCGGTCGACGCTCAATTTCAGTTTGATCATGGGCAGATATTCTAACCCGGAATGCGGCCGGTGCAAGGCGGCACAAAACTGAGGGCGGGAAGGTGGTGTTGGCTGGATGGTTGCTTGCCCGGCTACTTGGTGGGTATGAGATGCAGGTCCAGGGCTTTATAGGAGTAGATGACCTGCTGATCATACAGCACCTGAGTCGTCCACCATCCGAGGAAGGCCGTAGCGGTGAGAAACAGCGAGAGGACAAGATAGCCGACCCGAAGCCGCCCTCGCTCGTTCTGCGTGCCGGACTCTCCCTGGACGCCATTCCCTTTCGGCGTATGTGGCCACAGAATGTACCAGCCCGCCAGTCCCAGGACCAGCAGAGTGAATTCCATGTAAGGTGGGTCACTGGGCGCGCGTGCGTGAACGTGGTTGCGCAACGCAATTAATCCCCAAGAAAGGTAACTCGTGGGCACGGCAAATCGCAGCCAGGGCTGGAATCTCTGAAATCGTGTGTACCACCAGAACAAGCACAAGGAGAAAGCGAGCAAGCCGTCAAATGTGGCCCCTCGAAGCACCATGATCTGATCGTGGAACTGGCGTAGCCTCTCGTTTGCGTCTGATCCCATCGACAGAAGCGCACCTTCCTGAATGTGAAAAATATCTCCTGCCGGATCTTCATGTCCCTTGTGGGCATAGGGGCAGGCTGAATCCATTGTCTTGAATTGTTCGGGCTTGTCCGTGAGGGAATTGATGAGTGTTTGGGGGATTAGCTTCTGTTCCTGGCAATAGACAGCGTTCCGGATGCCGGTCTCTGTCACCCACACGCCGAGATCATCGTCATTGAAGAAGTCCTGCGCGATGCGGGACACCGCCGAGCCCAGGGAATAGGTCATCGCGAACAACAGAACGCCGGTTACCGCGGGCTGTTTGTTCACCGAGGTTAGAAGTTTCTTGATGCGGCTTTCGCTGTGCGCGAACACGATGCGGATTTCGCTGTCGAAGAAGAGGTGGATGACAAGTAGCACCCAGGGAAGCGACAATGCGCCCACGATGATGATATCGAACGCGATGCTAAAAGCGCCCATACGTCACGCTGATCCTCTCGCGGCGTGAATCGAAGCCCGTGCCACGAGGTGGTTCATTTTTCGTCTAGTGTTCCCTGCAGTTCTTTCACTTCAAGTCGGCCAAGTCTTCCTGCAACTGTGCCAGGTTAAATCCACTGGGTGCGACGGTCTGACCGCCTTTCTGCTCGAGATAATCGGGGCTGAGGATGGCATAGGCCTCATCGCAGTAAGCGGCCCAGAAGCCCCAGGTCATGGTTTGCAGCGCGCCCCAGGTGACGACGGTGAGGCTGCGGGCATCGTAGGCGACGACGGGGACGGCGTGCCCGCCCCAGGAACCGGCAGCGCCATCGCCGCCGGTGGAGATCACAGACCAGGGCTGATGATTCTGAGTTTGAGCCTGGGCGGTCTTGGGTAAGGACAGGCCGATGTAGCAGCCGCCGAAGATCCAGACTCCATCCATGATGTGGGTGTGGTTGGCGGGTTCGAGGGCGACGAAAGCCTGGATCTTGTGTCCAGCGATGCCGGTCTGGCGCCAATAGTTGAGCACATCAATTTCCTGGGCGCCGTTGTCATTGGCTCCAGTTTTTGGGTTGTAGCCGGTGATGGCGGAGTAGGCAGCCACGATTTGCGCGTCGGAGGGAGTGAAGATTTTGGGCTCAGCGTTCGCGGTCCATTCCATGAGGAGGTGACCGGCGGCGGCGCAGGTGCAGTCGCCAATTTGAGCGTTATCCATAATGCCCCAGGGGACTTTCACCTTGGTGGTGAGGTTGAGGCTGGCAGGAGGAGCGGGCAGAGCCGGGGTGACGTAAGAAGCGAACATCAACGTACGCGGGTCGAGCCGGGCGGCCTGTTTGCCCAGCTTCAGCTTGAGGGGATCGATTCTGGTTGGGTCAGGCTTCACGGTGATGCTCTTCCTCGCGTCGGAGGGACGAGTGTCGAGTTTCCTTACGGCCATGGGTTCGGTTTCCTTTCTGGTATGGCTAAGAGATCTGGTGCTGAGAGATCCGCGAGGATCCCGGCTCAGGGTGACAGCAAAGCCTAGCAATGCGCGAGGGGAAGACTGCGCGGCGGAATAGTAGAACGCCGACGCAGGGTTGCAACAGGGAATTTGTGCTTGTTACGAAAACCGAACAAAGCTGATGAGGGAAGCGGGAACCGGAAGGGCGGGAAGAGTCAGTGCCAGTCGCCCAGCAGCTTTTCCAGTATGCCGGCGGAGGCACCGAGCTTGCCCAGTTCGCTCCTGGTCAGCGAATCGAGATGGTCCGCAAGAGACTCGATACGGCGCTGGCGCCCGTGCTGGAGCAGGCGCGTTCCTTTGACGGTAGCGCGGATGTGCATGCGGCGGGCATCGCGGGGATCGCGAGTGATGGCAACCAGGCGGCTCCGCTTGAGTCCGGCGACGATGCGGCTCATCGTGGGTGGCGTGACCTGCTCGGCGGAGGCGAGTTCGCCGAATGTCTTCGGGCCGGCAAACACCAGCACGGAGAGCGCAGAAAGCTGCGCCGGACCGATACCAGTGGCGACATCCTGCTGGCGCACGCGGCGCAGCAGGTGAATGGCGGCGGAGTGGAGGCGGTCGGCTACGGCGACGGTTTCGGGCCGGCGTGCGCTGTTTCCGGGATGGACATTTACGGGCTTGACTCTTGCCATCGAATATAGTTAGCTATGCTAACTAATGTTTCTGCGGAGGTCAAGGACATGAGCGCAACTGCAGCCGGAGTAGGAATCACACGCCTGGGCCAGATCGCCATCAACGCCAAAGATGTAGAACGCGCGGCGGCCTTCTACCAGGACAAGCTGGGACTGAAGCTGCTTTTCAAGGCGCCGCCCGGGCTGGCTTTCTTCGATTGCGGCGGGGTGCGGCTGATGCTGGGCGGGGCGGAGAAGCCGGAGTTCGATCATCCCAGTTCGGTGCTGTATTTTGCCGTGCCCGATATTCGGGCGGCGTACGGGAATCTGAAAGAAAACGGAGTGCACTTTGAGGACGAGCCGCACCTGATCGCGAAGATGCCGACGCACGACTTGTGGATGACGTTTTTCCGGGACTCGGAGGGGAACTTGCTGGCGCTGATGAGTGAAGTGGCGCGATAGCTCGCAAGATACGGTGCCCGTACCGATGGGTGCTGGCGAACCGATTTTCCATTGCCAATTGTCCGGTGGTCATTGAGAATTCGAGAGACTGGCGATCGCTATGAGGGAAGTTCGTGCGCTTTCAGCGTCGGGTTTTGGCGGTCCGTGGTTTGGGTTATGCGTGGCGTTCGCGCTGCACATCCTGGACGAAGCCTCCACAGGCTTTCTTGCCGTGTATAACCCGACTGTGATCATCCTGCGTGAGCGCTGGGGGTGGTTTCCCATGCCGAAGTTCGAGTTTCGAGAGTGGCTAATTGTACTGATCGTGGCTTGCGGGCTGGCGTTCTGCCTGACTCCGGCGGCGGTGCGCGGGATGCGCGGGTTGCGGCCGCTGGCGTGGTTTTATGCTGTCGTGATGTTTCTTAACGGCATGGGCCACACCCTGTTCTCGATTCTAGGGCACACGGTGCCTGCAGTGACATTTCCGCGTCCGGCGCCGGGGTTTTACTCTTCTCCGCTTCTGTTCGCGGCGTCGGTGTGGCTGATGCTACGGCTGCGGCGCACTGCAGGAGCGGATTTTCAATTGCCAACCGGTGATTGACCATGGACAATCAACGGCATGACGGAAAACCCAGATAGCGCGGAATCGGCCATCGCTGCAACCACCGTTTCGTCCGGGGGCATGGTGCCGGCGGGAGCGCAAGCCCATGGATCTGCGGCGCGCGGGCCCGGGATCGTTCGGGAGAAATATTTCCGCTGGCGCGCGGGCGAGATCACGCGGCTGGAAGCCTTTTGCGACGTGATCTTCGGCTTCGCCATCACGCTGCTGGTGGTGTCGCTGGAAGTGCCGCACAGCTATGCCGAGCTGATGGCCGACATGCGCGGATTTCTGCCGTTCGCAGCGTGCTTTGCGCAGTTGGTCTTGATCTGGCGGACGCACTACAAATTCTCGCGCCGGTATGGGCTGGAGGATCCCTACACGGTGTTCCTCAATGTGGTTCTGCTCTTTCTGGTGTTGTTCTATGTGTACCCCTTGAAGTTTGTTTTCACGCTGGTGTTTTCGCCGCTTACCGGGGCGGACGTGGGCGGAGCGCTGGGATGGCGCGAAGCGTCAGTGTTGATGCGCATCTATGCGGTTGGATTCGCATCGGTCTTTGTGCTCTTTGTCCTTATGTATGCTCACGCCTACGAACTGCGCAGGGAGTTGGGATTGAATCCGGTCGAGATTCTGGAAACCCGCTCTGCACTGCAAGAGAATGCATTACTCGCGCTGATCGGCATCGCATCGTTTCTTGTAGCATTGAAGTGGCCGGAATGGGCGGGGTGGGTCTATGGGGCCATCGGACCGCTGCTCTGGATCCACGGATCCATTTTTGGCAAACGCACCCGGGTGCTGGCGGAAAAACGACTGCCTGCTCCTAACCAAGGCGGGTTCGCCCGACGGACGACCCGGTACTGACCTGCTATCATCGTTGGCGGAGTTTTGGTGAGCGCCATGGAAGACATGGAAGACGACGAGGAACTTCCTTATATTTCCGGTTCAGGAGAAGGACTTATGGATGAAGGCCTAGCGACACACGGGAGCGCGCGGCGCAATGAAGATATCGCGCTCGATTTGATGAAATTCATTGCCATGACCACGGGGTATGGGCGGACTACTTCATCGGGCGTGGGTTTTCAGGGGACGGGCTCGGCGTCGAAGCCGGAAGAGTATGCCACTCATTTGCTCGAACTGTATGGCAAATGCTTGAACGCGGTAGGAACGAAGAAGTAACCCGGACGGGGGCGACGCTCGTCCCAATGTCACCGAGTAAGTTTGCGAATCGATGCCCTTATTTTCCCGCCGGCGTGTACTTGACTCCCAACTGATCAAACAAAAAGCTGAAGACGTCGGCGCCTTGCTCGATTTGCTCGTCGAGGGCGGTGCCGAAGCCGTGGCCGGCGCTTGAGGTGGTACGCAGCAGGATGGGATGATCCGAGCGGTTCGCCGCCTGCAGGCGCGCGGTCATCTTGCGCGACTGCATGGGATTGACGCGGTGATCGTTTTCTCCCGTCAGGAAGAGAATTGCAGGATAGGCCGTGCCGTCTTTGACGTGATGATACGGGGAGTAAGCGTAAAGGGCTTTGAACTGGTCGGGATCTTTCACGGTGCCGAATTCGGTGACGTTGAAGGCGCCGTTGGGATCGAGTTCGACGCGAAGCATGTCGTAAATGCCCACGTAAGAGACGACCGCGCGGAACAAGTCGGGGCGCTGGGTGAAGGCGGCGCCCATCAACAGGCCTCCGTTGCTGCCGCCGAGGATGGCCAGGTGGGCGGGCGAGGTATATTTCTGGTCGATCAGGTACTGGCCGCAGGCCAGGAAATCGTCAAAGACGTTCTGCTTGCGGGTCAGGTTGCCCTGCAGGTGCCAGTCTTCGCCGTATTCAGCGCCGCCGCGAAGGTTGGTCAATGCGTAGACACCCCCCTGATCGAGCCACATGCGACCTCGCATGCCAGCGAAGTTAGGCTTACTGCTGATGCCGTAGCCGCCGTAGCCGTAGAGCAGAGCAGGGTTGGAGCTGTCGAGCTTGAGTCCCTTGCGGCGGATGATGTTGATGGGGACGCGGGTGCCGTCTTTGGAGGTAGCGAATTCGCGCACGATTTCGGCGTCGTCGAAATTCACAGGGGAAGTCTCGAAGAGCGCGGTACGGGTGGCTTTGCCGCTGGCGGCGTCGAAGTGGTACCAGGCAGGCGGATCGAGATACGTGGAGGTGTAGAAAAGCACGTCGCCGCCGCCGATGGAGACGACCTGGCTGATGGCTGAGACGGGCGGGAGCGGCGGAGACGGAAGAGGTTTGCCCTGATTGTCGAAGACGCGCACGCGAGATGGGCCGCCAATGATGTCGATCACGTAGAGGTGGTTCCAGGCGGGGACGAAGTCTTCGATGGAAGCGCGATCGCTTTCATCGGAGCCGGCGCCTGAAGATTGCGGAACCATGATTTTGGCTTGGGCCAAGTCGAGGTCATGAAGCGGCAGGCGCAGGATCTGGCCGCGGGGAGCGTCTTTGCGCGACAGCAGGTAGAGTGCGGGGTCCACGCCGAACTTGACGGAGACTATGCCGTCTTCAAAATGGGTGATCTGAGTCCATTTGCCGGCGGAGTCCATGAGATAGTGGGCGAACTGGCCGCCATCGCCGTTGCCTACGGAAGCGAGCAGCCAGCGACCGTCGTCGCTGATGCGGAGCTGAATTTCGGCGATGCGGGGAAAATCCTTGCCGATGACGTAGGTGTCGTCTTTGGGATCGGTGCCCAGCTTATGAAAGTAAACCTGCTGGTAGAAGTTGGCGTCGTCCGGCGGACGCTCGTTGCCCTGCGGGTAGCGGGTGTAGTAGAAGCCGGAACTGTCGGGTTTCCAGGCGATGCTGCCGCTGGCGGTGGCGAAATTCACGCGGGGTACTACATCGGAAAGTTCCTTGCCGGTGGCGACTTCGAAAATGTGGGCGGCGCTGTCTTCGGAACCATTTTCTGAGAGAGCAGCCGCGACGTATTTGCCTCCGAAGGAGGGCACGTAGAAATCCACGGAGAGCGATCCCTTGGCGCTGGCGGCGTTGGGATCGAAGATGGCCTTGGCGCTGGCCGGGTCGTCCGCGGAACGCATCACGACCAACACGGGTTGCTGCTGGGGCGGTTGGTACTTCTCGGCGAACAGGGTTCCGCCGCGAAATTGAAGATCGTAATAGGCGGCCGGAGAGTCGGCAACCAGTTGGTGAAGGCGCTGTTTGATGGCGGGGCGCGATGGCAGGCTGTCGAGATACTGGCGGCTGCGGGCGTTTTCGGCGGCGCTCCATTGTTTAACAGCGGGATCGTCCCAGTTCTCGAGCCAGCGGTAGTCGTCGGTGACGCCGACGCCTTGATATTCGTCGGTGACTGGATGCTTCGGCGTGTCGGGCGGCTTGGGGATGGATGGGCTCTGAGCGAAAGCAGACAGGCTTAACAGGCAGAACGTGAGACAGGTTTGCAGTAGACGCGCGGTCTTCATGGAACCTCTTCAGGGACGGCGCAAATTATACGCCGGAACTA
>Ga0070765_100000079_pt1 | contig 62809 bp, 56 predicted proteins | sample HubBroMetageWFT5_FD_71516 | JGI IMG/M metagenome (GOLD analysis project Ga0070765, IMG submission 71516) | Warmed and freeze-thawed soil microbial communities from the Hubbard Brook experimental Forest, New Hampshire - Hubbard Brook CCASE Soil... | ecosystem: Environmental > Terrestrial > Soil...
AGCCGCCGGTTGCCCGTGGGAACAAATATGCTTGCCAGAAAACGCATGTGGGCCGTTTTTCACACCGGGCGCCAAGTCCCGTGCCGCAAATCGGCCAGAGCCTCACTATTATGCCAATAAGCGGTGGTCGCGGCAATGCCGGAATTCGCTGGGAGTGTACAGTTGGCTTCCTGCCGGGTTGCCGCGCCTGATGCGGTATCACACCCGCGGCATCAAGGGGCTCGCCAACGTGTCCGTGCCTACGCAAGATGCCACAGATACGCCAGGGCGATCACGATGATGCCAAATACAATGCGGTAGGCGATGAAGACAACCAGACTATTCGACTGCAGATAGCGAAGGAGCCATGCGATCGCAGCGTAGCCAACAATCGCCGAAACCGCAATGCCGACCAGGAACGGCGCATACATCTCGGCGGGCAGGCCCTCCTTGTGAAGTTCGTGCGCCTTCAACAGCGCGGCGCCAGCGATGATCGGGGTGGAGAGCAGAAAGCTGAAGCGAACCGCAGCCTCCCGAGTCATATTACGGAACAAACCCGCGGTAATGGTCGAGCCGGATCGCGAAACGCCGGGTATCAGAGCAAACGCCTGCACTATACCAATGACCATCGCATCGACGAAAGAGGTGCGCGACAGCGGTTTCTCCAATTTGCCGACCTTTTCGCCCAGCCACATGAGAAGCGCAACTCCGATCAACGCGGCCGCGATCAGGACAATATGTTCGCGGAAGTAGTCTTCAGCGGAATGCTCGAGCAGCTTGCCCGCAATGGCCCCCGGAATCGTCGCCAGAGCCAGAAACCACAGAAGCATCCGTTCCTCCTTCCGCTCCTGCAGGGTCAGGTTTACGTCCGAGCCGCCGGCTTCGGAGAAGCGGACGATCTTTCCTCCCAGCGCTGCGCGGATAATCTGGAACCACGTGCGCCGGAAGTAGAAGAGCACGGAGAGCAGGGTGCCGAAATGCAGCGCTACGTCGAAAGTAAGCTCATGAGCCGGAGAAAGCTCGTTCCAGCCCAGCAGCCGGCGCACAATAATGAGGTGTCCAGAGCTGGAGACGGGAATGAATTCCGCCAGCCCTTGAATGATGGCAAGAACCACAGCTTGATAGATGGGCAAAAGTTAGTCCGTCGCGTTCCCGTAAGTGGGAACGCCCTGTTGAATGTAAAAGATCAGGCGTTGCGTGCGCAAGGCCCAATCGCTTTGCCCGTATTGGCTGATGACCCTCTGCGCCAGCGCCAAAGCGCGGTCTTTGGATTCCGCGGATTTCTTCTGATTGGGCTCGGTCTTGTAAATCTCGATCAGCGCCGCCCGCCGCCAGGCCGCGTTATACAGGGCCTCCGGCGCCGCCGGAGACTGCGGATGCTCCTTGGCATAGTTCTCGTAGAGGTCAGCTTCTTTGTCCGGGCATTTCGACAGCCCTTCCCATTCGCCGCAAAGCTTGTTTTCGATCAGGCGAAAGGCAGCCAGGTCGGCCCACTTCGTGCCGGGGTATTTCTTGATCACTAGCTTCATCCACTCTTCCTGCATCTGCCCGCGCATATAGGCTTCGCGTTCGCGCGCCGAGGGGCGCGTCATCACGTCGGTCCGCTCGAGTTGCCAGCGGATATCGGCCGCGCGGTACAGCGCCTCCGCAGCGAGTGGCGAGGCGGGCATCAGGTCATACACGCGGTAGTAGAGCCGCATCGCGTCCTGCGCCGCATCGCGCCGCCCGCGCCGCCGGCTGGCCTGGTCTTCCGAGTCTGCGGCTTCGCCGAAGATGATCCGGTCGCCGTCTTGCGTTGTCTCGCTTATCAGCGCTTTGGCCGGAACCCAGCCAGTGATGGTTTTGCCTTCCTGTTCTTCTTCGGTTGCGCCTGCGTCATTCCGTGGTTGACTCAGGATCGCTTCCACGTGAACCCAGTCACGGCTGGTTTCGAGGATGATCAACTCGTGCCCGCGTCCGGTTTCGCCCAGCCTGGCGGCTTCAGCGCTGGGAGCCACGCGGATGGTTTCTTCGTGCACCAGCGTCCCCCGCTGCGCGCCGGCGAAGGCGAGCTGGGTCGAAAGGAAAACAGTTGCGGCAGCTGTGAATGCGGCAATGGTGGCGAATCGCAGTTTCATAACATTCCAGTAGAAGCTAGGAGTATGTTAGCCCAGAACACCGCTCTCCGGCACATGCCGTGGCATGCACCGTACGAAATTACATTTGACGTGCCTCCTCGGCCGGGAGTAGCGTTTCAGCCGGCAACCGTGGACTGACTCCAGCCCAAGAGCATTCCAACGAGGAGAAAGAATGCGGCATTGGACTCGCCTGGGGATCGCGCTCCTGGTCTTACTTCAGCCTGTGGCATTCGCTCAACCCCTTGAGAATCCATCTTTGCCAACGGTCGCGGCCAACGACAACCGGACCCCCGCCGGTCAACTCAAGAACAATGTCTTAAGGCTGCGGCTCGAACTTCGTGCCGCCGCCTGGTATCCGGAGGATGAGGGCGGAAGTCAGCGAGATGTCTACGCATTCGGCGAGCAAGGTCACGCCCCGCAAAGTTCGGGTCCGCTGATCCGCGTGCCGCAAGGAACGCAGATTCACGCCACAATTCACAACACACTAGCCGTGCCGGCCACGATCTACGGATTACACACCCATCCCGGCGACGCGAAGGATGCAGTGAAGCTGTCGCCTGGCGAGGCGCGCGAGTTGCAATTCCCCGCCGGCGAACCCGGCACCTACCTGTACTGGGCCACCACTTCCGGCAAGTCTCTGGAGCGGCGCGACGAGGCGGAAACAATGCTTTCCGGGGCCTTCGTTGTCGATGCACCCGGAGCGAAGCCTGATGACCGTATTCTGGTCATTGGTATTTGGACGAAAAGTGAAGCGGTAGGCCTTCAACGTGAAATCGCGTCGATCAACGGGAAGAGCTGGCCCTACACCGAACGCCTCACCTACAAAGTCGGCGAGACGACCCACTGGCGGGTGATCAATCCGACGAGCATCGACCATGCCATGCACCTGCACGGGTTTTATTTCACCGTCGATGGGGAGGGCGACGGCGAGAACTATGAGAGCTATCCGCCAGAACAGCGTCCCAGGGCGGTTACCGAACATATCGATGTGGGGCATGTATTCGAGATGACTTGGACACCGGAGCGTGCCGGGAACTGGCTATTCCACTGCCACATGCTGGCTCATATGTCGCGATCAGACGAACTCGCGCCCCAGCAAGCCCAGCCTGCTGCCTATTCATCTTCATCGGAGCATGATCACAGCATGGGGATGGGCGGATTGGTGCTTGGCATCACGGTACTTCCCGCCGCAACCGCTCCACCGAGTTCGGCCGCTACAACTGCGGCCCGCATGTTGCAACTTGTGATCTCGGACAATCCAGGAAAAATCCCGCTGTACAACCTTTACGTTAACGATCCCATGAAACCGGCCTCACCGGACAGGGACAAGCCCGCCAGCCTACTGGGGCCGCCGATCGTGCTCACCCGGGGCGAGGCCGCAGAAATCGAAGTCAAGAACCTGAGCAGCAATCCGACGACGATTCACTGGCACGGCATCGAACTGGAGAACTACTACGACGGTGTTGCCGGCTGGACCAGTTCAGGCTCGCAAACTACCCCGCCCATTGCTCCCGGAGGTTCGTTCATCGCTCATATGACTCCGCCGCGGGCGGGAACCTTCATCTATCACACGCACTGGCACGATGGAGCTCAGTTGCTGAATGGATTGTACGGGCCGCTGATCGTTCTGGAGCCGGGGCAGAAGTATGACCCGGAGCATGACAGGACATTCATTTTTAGCATGGGCAAGTATGCCCCGTTCGGCTTTCTGCTGCTGGTGAACGGCCATCCCCAGCCAGACCCCGTCGAGTTGCACACTTCAACCCGATACCGGCTGCGGTTGATCAACATCACTGACAACTCCGCAGACTTGCGTGTGCGCCTGATGAACAAAGGCGTGCCGGTGCAATGGAAGGTGATCGCGAAAGACGGCGCTGATCTGCCGCCGGCACAGTTGAGATTCTCTACGGCTGATATGGGAATCACAGTCGGCGAAACCTATGATGTGGAGTTTGAGGCCGACACGCCTGGCCTCGACGACCTGGAGATTCGGGAGCCAAGCTTTCCTACGCCCGTCACGCAACCGTTACAGTTTAAGGATGCCAAATAGACGGCGTAGCCGCCGTGGCGACTGCAATGCACGACACCTGCTAGGATTGCCAACGCGGGCGTGCCCCTTCCGATGACACTCCTATCGCTATTCGGCCTGTTTGCGGTAACCGCGATGCTCGTCTGCTACGCTCTGGAAGCACGGAGCCGATGGTTCATCCTGGCCTTCGCCGGAGCCTGCGCACTCGGATCAATCTACGGTTTTCTGCAGGGAGCCTGGCCGTTCGGACTGGTCGAAGCCGTCTGGTCTGTGGTGGCGATACGCCGCTGGGTCAAGACAGGTTCAAAGTGATCTGGAAACGACATTTCCACCCGCGCTATCCGCGGCGACACTCTTCCAGCATCCTGGGATCGATGTTTCCACCGCTGATGATGGCAACGCTCAAATTTGCCTTCGGCAGCTGGTCGCGGCGAAACAGGAAGCCGGCTACCGCCACGGCTCCGCTCGGTTCGGCCACGGTCTTGGGATTCGCCGCCAGCAATCGAACCGCTTCGCGAATCTCATCCTCAGTTACGGTGACGATGTCATCCACGCAGCGGCGAATGTGCTCGAAGTTGATGGGGCCGATGCTCTGCGTGCGCAGCCCGTCGGCGATGGTGCGCGAGACCTCGCTGGCAGGGAACTGAACGATCTTTCCGGCGCGCAGGCTGGCCTGCGCGTCGGCCGCCAGTTCCGGCTCCACGCCAATAACCTTGACCGACGGCCGGCTTAGCTTGATCGCAGTAGCCACGCCGCTGATCATTCCTCCGCCGCCGACCGGCGCCAGGACCGTTTCCACTTCCGGCAGGTCTTCGAGAATCTCCAATCCGATCGTGCCTTGACCGGCAATGATCTGCTCGTCGTTGTACGGAGGCACAATCACGTATCCGTGCTGTGCGGCCAGTTCTTCGGCCTTGAGCTGGCGCTCGGCGCTGCCCGAGCCTACGAAGACGATCTCCGCGCCCAGAGCCGCCGTGGCCTCGCGTTTGATCGCCGGAGCGTTTTCTGGCATTACGATGACGGCCTTCACGCCCAGCGCTCGCGCCGCATAGGCCACGCCCTGCGCATGATTGCCGCTGGAGTATGTAATGACACCGCGTTTGCGGTCTTCCTCGGAGAGCGAGGCGATCTTGTTGTAAGCTCCGCGGAGTTTGAAAGCGCCGATGGGCTGCTGGTTCTCGGGCTTGAGGTAAAGTTTGCGCGCGCCGGATTCTGGATGACGGAATTCGATTAGGGGCGTGCGGAGGGTGACTCCGCGGAGCCGGGCTTGGGCGGATTGAATGTCGGAGAGAGTGACCATGCGCGTTCATTATCGCCTAGTCGCCCAAGGTAGCGTGAGCTATCGCAGTTTGATTCAGTTTTCCTCTTTTGCGGGTCCATGCCGAAGGTCTTGGATCACCACAAAGCCGGCGGGAACCTGGAATATCGCCGGGTCGGGCTCGGAGCGGGAGAGGTCCACGACGTGAATTTCTTGCGTGCCCTCCCTCGGGTCCTTACGAGTAACCGACAGATTTACTTGCAGGTCGGGGGAGTACCAAAACTCTCGCGTGCTCACCAAAGGCTGGTTGTTGCCAACTACGCCGGCGTTGATGGAAATCGTCTCGCGTGTGCCGACAACGTTGAGATCATCGATAATGTCGCTTCCCAGGCCTTCGCGGGCAAGTGTGCGTTTTCCATCGTCGAATGGGCCGGGCGGCCTCGGCGTAAACGTAGTCGGGGCGAAATAGTCAGTGACGGTGCAATGCCGCGTGGCGACGATGCAGGTGGTTCGCGTGTGAGTGACGGGATCCAGCAGTACGAAGTCTAGCCGCTTGGACTGCCGATTCGAGTGAACCGGAACGAAGGAGACATGCTCGCGGTAGATGCGGCCCTGGCCGTCGCGGGCAAGCTTCGCATAAAGATGCGTGACGACAACGGTCCCGTCTTCGAGGTTGCGAGTCCACTCGATATGGTCGCGACCCGAGAACGGCCGTGCGGTCGCAGGCAAGATCTCAATGCCGCCGACCTTCGTGCGCGTGCCGCCGTCGGGTCCGCGCGATGCCTCATCGGACTCCTGGGCCATGAGGGGGAAAGCGAGAAGGAGGGATAGGGCCAGCAAGGCGTAGGGTTTCATTCGACCACCTCACACAGCCGAAAATATAGCATTCGCTGAGAGGAAATTCAATTCTGTCAAGAGCCGTCAGATCTCCAAAATCACGGGCATAATCAGCGGCCGTTTCTGCGTCTGCTTGGAAATGTAGCGCTTCAAATCCGCGCGGATTTTTTCCTTGATCACCCCGTAATCGGCTTTTTCTTCTTCGCTGGAGTGAGCCAAGGTGTCTTCGACGATGCGCCGGGCGCCGTCGAGCAAGCCATCTTCTCCAGGATTGAAGCCGCGAGTCACGATCTCGGGTGTAGTTTCCACGCGGCCCGAAAGTTTGTTGATGGCGATGATGGGCAGCACGATGCCGTCTTCGCTCAAGTGCCGCCGGTCCTTAATAATCAAGTCTTCAACCACATCGGTTCGCGAGCCGGAATCGATGCACACGCGGCCTACATTGACGCGTCCGGCTTTGCGGGCGTTGTGTTCGTCGAACTCGAGAACGTCGCCGCTCTCGATCAGGATCACCTTCCCCACCGAGCTGTGCATGGCGCCTGCCATTTCAGCATGCAGCTTCAGTTGACGATACTCGCCGTGGATGGGAATGAAGTATTTCGGCTTCACCAGGTTGATGATCAGCTTCAGTTCGTCCTGGCTGGCGTGTCCGCTGACGTGGACCGGAGGCGAAGTACCATCTTCATAAATGACGTACGCCTCGCGGCGAAACAGGTGATCGATCATGCGGTAAATGGTCTTCTCGTTGCCTGGGATAATGCGCGACGACAGCATCACCGTGTCGCCCTTCTCGATCTTGGCATGCTTGTGGTTATCGACCGCCGCGCGCGACAGCGCCGACATGGGCTCGCCCTGCGTCCCGCTGATCATCACGCAGACTTTTTCCGGCGGGAAATTCTTCATCTCGCCGGGGTTAATCACCAAGCCTTCGGGAATCTCAATGTAGCCGAGATCTTCCGCAATCTCGGCAGAGTTGTTCATGGATCGGCCGATGAAGGCGACCTTGCGTCCATGCTGGTAAGCGAGTTCCACGGCCAAGCGGATGCGGTGAATGGAAGAGGAAAAGCAGGAAATAAACAGCCGCTTTTGAGTATGCGCGAAAACTTCATCAAACTTCCGCCGCACGGCGCGCTCGCTGGGCGTATAACCCTTGCGCTCGACGTTGGTGGAATCCTGAAACAGCGCCAGCACGCCCTGTTTGCCGTATTCGGCGAAGGAGTGCAGGTCGAAGAGATGGTTGTCGGTGGGCGTGGGATCGACCTTGAAGTCGCCCGTGTGAATCACCACGCCCAGCGGCGTGTGAATGGCCAGCGCGACGCAATCCACCAGACTGTGCGTCACCCGAATCGGATGAATGGTGAACACGCCCGCTTTGAAGCGCTCGCCAGCACGCATCTCGCGCAGGTCGGCATCGTCGAGCAGCCCGTGCTCGTCGAGTTTGTCTTCCACGTAGGCCAGCGTAAACTCGGTGCCCCACACCGGCACCTTGAGTTCGGAGAGAAACCAGGGCAGCGCGCCAATATGGTCCTCATGGCCGTGGGTGAGAACGATCCCGCGAATCCGCTGCCGGTTTTCGATGAGATAAGAAATGTCGGGCACCACAATGTCCACGCCGAGCAATTCAGCCTCGGGGAACATCAGGCCCGCATCGATCACAATAATGTCGTCGCCCCAGCGCACTGCCATGCAGTTCATACCGAACTCGCCAAGGCCGCCCAGAGGGATAATCTGCAGTTTTCCAGTTGGCATTTAGGTACTAATGATGCTAGCACAGTGGTCAGTGGCCAGTGCTCAGTAGCCAGCGACCGCGAACTGAGAGCTGACCTTCCCGCTGGCCTTTCGCGCGCGGCTGGGCTAACGTTGAGACAATGGCCAGCGTGGAATCCAAATCATGGCTTCGCGGCCGCGTCGAGAAGACGTTGATCGAGGGGCTGACGCGTGCCTACTCCACAGTCCAAGTCGATCCGGCGAAGTTTCTGCTGCAACTGCGCACCGCCTACAGGCTGCCCATTAGTGGCTATCATGGAGTGTATTCGCTGGAGATGCGCGAACTCGACGTTGTGGCCGACGAACTCATTCGCAGCGGCATGAAACTCGCTGCCCTCGAGGGTGCTGGCTTTGGCTTGGGCGGGCTGATCACCATCCTCCCTGATCTTGGCATCCTGTCGGCCATCACCATGCGCACCGTTCAGAAGCTGAGCCTCGTGTACGGATTTCAGTTCAACACCGATCATGAAATCGCCGAACTTTGGATTGCCGCTGCCAGCGCGGCCGGGGTCGACATCAGCCGCGAAGTGCTGGAGAAAGAAGTCATCAACAAGTTTGTCCCGCGCGTGATCCAGCGCATTGCCGCCCGGGCCAGCGCTGAGGTGGTTGAGAAGTGGGCGGGACGCATGATCCCTCTGGTCAGTTCCGCCATCGGTGCGGGTCTGAACTACTGGTTCGTTCGCGCCTGGGGCGAACGCGCCAAGGCGCATTTCCGCCAGCGGCATTTGCAACTCCGCCAACAAGCTCAGCAGGTCGTTTTGGAGCCGCCAACGCCTAAGATCCTCCCGGCTTCAACTCAGTAGCCCTCGCTGTGGTAAAAAAAAGAATGACCACCTTCCGCTGCTCTGCCATTCTCTTCGATCTCGATGGAGTTCTCGTCGATTCCACTCGGTCCGTAGAGCGCCAATGGCGCGCCTGGGCCCGCGAGCAGGGGATTGACGGAGACAAAGTGATGACGGTCGGCCACGGCGTGCGCGCCGTCGAAGTAATTCGCGCCGTCGCTCCTCATCTCGACGCGGAAGCGGAAGTTCGGAAACTGGAAAGCCGCGAGGCCGATGATCATGACGGTGTCTCCGTAATGCCCGGCGCTGTCGAATTGGTTCGCGCGATTCCTGATGGCCGCTGGTGCGTGGTCACTTCGGGAACGCGTCATCTGGCGACCGCGCGGCTGCGATTGTTTGGAGTACCCCTCCCCAAGGTCATGATTACGGCAGATGATGTTGCCAGCGGAAAACCGCATCCGGGGCCGTATTTGAAGGGGGCAGAGTTGTTGGGCATGAACCCTGCGGAGTGCCTGGTGATCGAAGACGCGCCTGCCGGAATTCAGGCGGCCCACGCGGGCGGGATGAAAGTGATTGCGCTGACCAGCACCTATCCAGCGTCAGCACTGAGCGAAGCCGATGCGGTGGTACCGAGGCTGGAACGGATTCAGATAGCTCTTGATGGTGGGAAGAATCTGTCGGTCAGTATCAGTTAGGCACTCAAGCGCGTGTCATCCCGAACACCGACCGAGCCGCGCCAAGACGCCGCGAGAGAAGAGAGGAATCTGCTGTTGTGATGATCTCGACAATATCAATGTGGGCAACGAATCACCGCAGCCAATCTTCCAACTCAATCCCACGGTCCGTCTTCTCGTCGCGGTACTTCACGATCACTGGCGTATAGAGAGAGATCCCTAACTCCGCCGCCGCGCCCTTCTTCACTGCACGCGATCCCGGCACCACGACCGCGCCTTCGGGAACTTCGAGCACCGTTTCCGCCGTCGCCCGGTAAACCTCGCCCCGCACCAGGTCGTACAGAGGCGTCGATCGCGTTAGAATCGTTCCCGCGCCCAGCACTGCCCGTGATCGCACCAGCGTGCCTTCGTACACTCCGCAATTGCCGCCAACCAGCACGTCATCTTCAATGATCACGGGCGCAGCATTAACTGGCTCGAGCACGCCCCCGATCTGTGCCGCAGCGCTAAGATGCACGCGCTTGCCGACCTGCGCGCACGATCCCACCAGCGCGTTGGAATCGACCATAGTTCCTTCGTCAACATAAGCGCCCACGTTGATGAACATCGGCGGCATGCAGATTACGGACGGCGCCACATAGGCTCCCACCCGCACCGAGGACCCCCCCGGAACAATACGCACGCGATCAGCCACAGAAAACTGCCGGGCAGGGAAGGTGTCCTTGTCCACAAACGTGAGCCCGGTAGCGCCCGTCTCGGCCAGTTCGCCCAGTCGGAACCCGAGCAGAATGCCGTGCTTCACCCAGACGTTGACTACCCAGCGCCCGTCGATCTTGTCGGCAGCGCGGATCTTGCCCTGGGTAAGGGCGTCGCGGAATTCGAGAAACACCGGCCGCGCTTCGGGATTGTGCTCGACCTCGCCCTGCGCCGCCAGACGCTCGATGGAAGCTTTCAAGGATTGCATGGAATTGTTGACTGGTGATTACCGATTAAAAACTGAATCGGATCGGTTGTTTTAATCAACAACCAGAAAGTACTAGACGCATTTACACTCACTGCGGATCAGCACCCCGGTCATTCCATGCGCTACCTCCCGCCCTTGGGCCAGGTTCGAGTACGGACCGTGCCAGCGCGCGTGGTTGGCGTCGTGCCCGGCCGGACGCCCTCTGCCCTGGTTGCACTGCCCACATGATCCGCGGTGCAGTACGATCTTATGCGGTCCTGCCGCCCAGTTTTCATAGATGTAGAACTCCGCAGCTACCGGTGCCGGCGCTGCCGGCTTGGCGATAAGCCCAACCTCCGTCACAATCTTCTGCAGCTTCGACCTGGTGTCGCGACGCATGGGCAGAAGCGGCAGACGATAGTTCTCTTCGATCTTGCCCATCATCGCCAGCACCGCCTTTACCGGCAGCGGGCTTGATTCAATAAAGTTTGCTTGCATCAAGGCCAGATACTTGCGATGGATGCCGCGTGCCGTGGTCCAGTCATTGTCGAGTGCAGCCCGCGTCATGGTTGCCATCTCGCGCGGAATCTCATTCGCCGCCACCGAGACAATCCCGACTCCCCCGAGCGCGATCACGGGCAAGGTGGCCGAATCGTCCCCGGAGAAAACCAGAAACGTTTCGGGCACCGCATTGATAGCCTCGGCGATCTGCGTCATGTTGCCGCTGGCTTCCTTCACCCCCACAATATTCTGAATCTCCGCCAGTCGCGCCAGTGTTGCTGGTTCCAGGTTCGCTCCCGTGCGTCCGGGCACGTTGTAGAGAATAACTGGCTTGTCCCCCACGGCCTCCGCGATCGCTTTGAAGTGCCGGTACTGGCCCTCCTGGGTTGGCTTGTTGTAGTAGGGAGAAGCGGTAAGAATAGCGTCGACTCCAGGCCGTTCTGCAACTTCCTTGGCCTTTTCCACGGCATCGCGGGTAGAGTTTGAAGTTGCGCCGGCCACGATGGGCACGCGCCCTGCCACCACTTCGATGGTGGTATCGATTACGTGCAGCCATTCGTCGTGCGTGAGGGTGGGCGTCTCGCCCGTGGTTCCGCAGGGAACGAGAAAATCGATGCCCGAGTCCACCTGCCACCCCACCAGGTTGCGCAGGGCAGCATCGTCGATGGAATCATCCGGATGAAAAGGAGTGACCAGTGCGGTACCACAGCCACGAAGTTGCATGCTAATAAGATAGCGCGAATGGGCTTGCGAGGGAACGGCTGGCTCGATTACAACTCCCGCCACATGTCTTTGAAATCGTAGAAACCTTTCTTGCCGGCCAGCCACTCCGCCGCGCGCACTGCGCCATCCGCGAAGCCCAGGCGCGATTTGGCGTCATGACAGAGATAAATCTTGTCGGCGGGGGACTCAAGCACGACCTCGTGCATACCGACAACATCGCCTTCGCGAAAGGAAGTGATCTCGAGACGCTCACTCATCCCGCTGGCCTCGCGGATTACGCGTTGGATGGCGATGGCCGTCCCAGACGGCGCATCCTCTTTGTGCGCGTGGTGCCGCTCGAAAATTTGTCCGGAGTATGCATGCCGCAAGGCGGCCGCTGCGGCGCGTGCAACATCGAAAAACAGGTTCACGCCGATGGAGAAGTTTGCCGCGTAAACCAATCCCGTTCCGCGGTCCTCGACCAACTTCCGAACGCGATCTAGCTCTCCGTACCAGCCGGTAGTGCCGACAATCATGTTCTTGCCGGCCGTGACACCGGCTTCGATATGGTCGACGACGCAAGAGGGAATCGTGAAATCAACGATCACATCAATTCCGTCCAGCTTTTCTGCTGCCAGAGCCTCGCAACCCAAGTTCTCCGCGGCCCCCGCGACACGAACGTCATGTCCGCGTGACCGCGCGGCTCCCGCTACCAGCGATCCGGTCTTTCCGCGCCCGAGAAGGAGAATGTTCATTGGTTCCTTACACCCTCGCGGATTTTCTCCGCGACATTAACGGCCAAAACGTTCTTGATTCTACGCGAACACTTCCGGGTCCAGATCCGCAAAAAACGTGCTGTGCAAACGCTGGATTACGTCGGGCACTTCATCTTCCTCAATCACAAACGTCAGGTTAATCTCCGATGCGCCCTGCGAAATCATGCGAATCTTCTTATCTGTTAACTTGCCAAACACCAGTGCAGCCACTCCCGGCTTATCCCGCAGGCTCTCACCCACCAGACACACGATGGCTTTGCGGCCCTCATATTTTACGTCGGCCAGCTTGGCCAAATCGGCCGCCAACGCGGGGATCGCGTAGTTCGAATCGACCGTCAAAGAAACACTGACCTCAGAGGTAGAAACCACGTCGACCGCCACCTTGTGCCGGTCAAAAGCTTCGAAGATCGCGCGCAGGAAGCCGTGCGCCAGCAGCATGCGGGGCGCCGCCACGTCCACAATGGTGATCCGCTTCTTCACCGCAATCGCCTTGAAAATGTTTTTTCCCTGGGGGGCGCGCGTTGTAATCTTTGTTCCTTCACACGACGGATTTCGCGAATTCAGCACGTACACAGGGATATTCTTCTGGATCGCGGGCAGCACCGTCGCCGGATGCAGCACCTTGGCGCCGAAGTACGCCAGTTCCGCCGCTTCATCGAAGCTGATTACCTTGATCCGCCGCGCTTCCGGGCAAATGCGCGGATCGGTAGTCAGAATCCCGTCAACGTCGGTCCAGATTTCAATCCGCTCTGCGCCCAGCCCTGCCCCCACAATCGCGGCGGAAAAATCGGAGCCGCCTCGTCCAATCGTGGTGGTCACTCCCGCACGGTTCGCCCCAATGAACCCGCCCATCACCGGAACCTGGCCAGCATCCAGCAGTGGCTTCACTTTGCTTTGCAGCCGCTCGTTGGTTTCTTCCTGCTGCGGCGCCGCCTCCATGTAATTGTTGTCGGTAACCAGAACTTCGCGTGAGTCCACGTGCACGCCATTCAGGCCGTGAGCCGAAAACGCCGCCGCCACAATCTTGCTGGAAAGCATCTCGCCGAAAGCGGCCACATGATCGGTGGTCCGCGGAGTCAGCTCGCCGACCGCCGAAATACCGCGCAGAAGTTCATCAAGCCCCTCGAAATCGCTTCCCAGCTCCGAGTGAAAGTCAGTGAACAGCGCCGTGCCGAGCAACTCGCTCGCCGTGTTGTAATGGCGTTCCTGCAGCGACCGGCAGAGTTTCAGCGCCGTTTTGCGCTCTCCGGCTCCAGCGGCACGCGCCATCGTGAGGAGCGTATCGGTGACTTTTGCCATGGCGCTGACCACCACTACCGGCCTTTGTTGCAGCCGGTCTTTGACGATCGCGGCCACGCGCTCGATGGCTCGGGCGTCTTCCACTGAAGTACCGCCGAATTTCATCACGATCATCGGCGTGACTTCCTGGCAGGATGACAGAAGTGCGGATTACGAAAGCACGGCTCGGTTTTCATTCTACAAAGTCGCGAGGTAGCCCTTGGCCTTGAGCAGCTCCGCGTTCAGCACTGCCGCTCCGGCGGCTCCGCGGATAGTGTTGTGTGAAAGAACGGTGAACTTCCAATCCAGCACGCCGCAAGGCCGTAGCCGGCCCACCGCGGTCGTCATGCCTGCTCCCAGATCAACATCAAACCGTGGCTGCGGCCGGTCATTCGCTTCCAGATACGCCACCGGACGCTCCGGCGCGCTGGGCAACTTCAATTCCTGCGGTTCGCTGCGGTAGCTGTTCCACGCCGCGATGATCTCCTCCGGCTTAGCCTTGGTTTTCAGCCGCACCGAAACCGATTCCGTGTGCCCGTCCTCTACCGCGACCCGGTTGCATTGCGCGCTCATGGCGAAACCCGCCGGAATCACCTTCGTTCCGTTCAGTTGTCCCAACAGCTTGAGCGTTTCCTCCTCCATCTTTTCTTCTTCATTGCGGATGTAGGGAATCACATTGCCCAGGATGTCGAGCGAAGCCACGCCGGGATAACCCGCACCACTGACCGCCTGCATAGTCACCACCATCACCGTTTCCAGACCGAAGCGCTTGTGCAAAGGCGCCAAAGCCAGCACCAGCCCGATCGCGGAGCAGTTAGGATTGGTCACCACGTAGCCGCCTGATTTCCTTCGCCACGCCTGCCCGTCGATCAGCCTGATGTGCCCCGAATTCACCTCGGGGATGACCAGCGGCACATCGGACTGCATGCGCAGCGCGCTGGAATTCGAAACCACGGCACAACCCGCTTCGGCAAAGCGCGGCTCCAGTTCGGCGGCAATCGAAGCATCGAGTGCCGCGAAAATAATCTTCGGCGCGCCTTCCGGTATCGCCGCAGAGACTTTCATGCCAGCTACGTTCGCGGGAATCGGCGTCTTGAGCCGCCAGCGCACAGCATCGGAGTAGGTCTTGCCTTCAGAACGGTCCGAAGCAGCCAGCCAGGCCACTTCAAACCACGGATGGCGCTCCAGCATCTGGATAAACCTCTGTCCAACTACGCCGGTAGCACCCAGAATCCCGATGGCAAGTTTGTCGCTCATAAGAGGGTTCTTTCGATTCTACAACAGCCGTTATTTGCTGAAGTAGACCGGCCGAAGCTCACGAGGAAGAAGAACCCGCAACCCCGATGTCCTTGGCCACAAAAATGTCGAAAGGCATCAGAACACAGTGCCAGAAGGAAGAAGGGAAAGTCCTGAAAACGGAAGGCTGAGACCCAAGAACTAAGAAGGAAGAACTGCTCCCCCTACTTTGGCCGTCCACTGTGGGGGCCCGTTACGTACTCACTCAGGGGGCCAAATTTTCGTTTCTCCGCATACAGCCGCCAGCGCCGGAATACGATGCGCAAACTCGCCATCACCGGAATGGAAAGAAAGATACCCAGAATTCCGGCCACCTCGCCGCCCGCCATCACCCCAAAGATTGCCGCCAGGGGATGCAACTCCATACTGTGCCCCATGATGCGCGGCGAAGATACGTAGTCCTGAACCAGCCGCCAGATCCCTAGAAAGATGACCAGAACCAGCCAGTGCTTGTAACCCATCAGCAAGGCAACGCCTACGATGATGACCGCGGCCGCCAGCGGCCCTACCACGGGAATAAACTCCAGCAAGCCGCCCATCGTCCCCAGCACCAGTGCGTACGGCATTCGCATCAGGCCGAGAACGGCCGAATACATGGCCAGGGTCAGCGCCGCCAAGGTGAGTTGCGCCCGGATGAAGTGCGCCAGCATCTGGTTCAGGTCGCTGAGCACGCCCTGCAGCAGTTCGCGCTGGGGCCGCGATTGGACCAGATCAAGCAGCACTTCGCTGAAGGCGCGGCCATCTTTTAGAAAAAAAATCGACAAGAGCGGCACCACTACCACCAGCCATGCCTGTTTCGCCACTTCGGCCACATGCAGTCCCACGTTCTGTGCCAGTTTTACGATCTCGCCGCTGTGGCTGGCGAGGTAGTCGCGAAGCAGGTCGACTGCTTTGGTGTTCCAGCCATGCTGCTGTCCCAGTTGTTCCGCGATCTGCCCGGAACTTAGCTGGGCCAAGGCCGGCAGCGATTGTCCCAGGCGAGCCCCTTCGCGGCCGATCCGCGGCCCCATGGAGACGAACAACAGCACCACCAGCCCCAGCAACAGCAGGTAAATGACCGCGATGGCGCGGCCGCGCCCATGCAGAAGTCTTTCCAGGTGCGATACCACAGGGCTCATCAGGTAGGCGAAAAAAATGGCAAAAAGGAATGCCATCAGGGTTTGCCGCGCGACATAGAGAAACCCCAGCCCTAGCGCGAACAGCAGCACCGTGATCAAAACCCGTGCCGTACGTGCATCCGCCAGCGGCAAATCGCTCCTCTCGCGGACTCAAAATCCGGTCCGCAACCCCATCCTCGCTAGTCCCGCACCACTTCCGTATTATCGTCGGCAATCAGCACACGGATTAGCTTGTACGCGTCTTTCTCATCCACCCAAAGCGCCCAATTGAACGCGTCACCCTTCAGGTTCAGCCGCAACAGTTCCCGCTCTGTTCCCCGGATCGTGACTTTCTCTCTTCCTACCAGCTCCAGGCGCACAGCCATCGACGTCCGATCTTGCGGCACCAGCGCCTGGAAGTCCCCGGCTGCCCGGCACATCAGATTACCGCTCTCCGTATGGCAGTCGGTTGCCAGGTAACGCCATGCCAGCACTTCACGGAGGACAAAAAAATTGTTGTCCAGAATCGATGCCTTGCTCCCTATGAGAAACGACTGCTCGGCCGGCTTGGAGGACGCCGCGGCCGTGATCTTTTCGAGCAGGAATTCATTATTGGGCGTCACCACCAGCGAGCCGCTGCTATCGCTCCATTCGTAACGAAGCAGCTCCCCGCTGCTCGTCATCTCCAGTTCCGCCTTTTGGCCGGACGAGGCGGAACTGCCGATTTCCTTCAACTGCGACTTCACGATGCTGACGCCGTTGTCCTGCTGCACGCTAAAAGTCTCTGTAACTACACGCTGGCTTCTGACGAAAATCCCGAACGATCCCGAGTCGACTTTTTGCTCACTCGCCGGTTTCGGCTTGTCTTTCTTGTCGCCGGCAAACAGCACAGCCGCGCACGCTAGAACCGCCACCGTTCCCCATCCCATCCGTCCCATCAGAGTCACTGCTTTCCTCCTCGCGTCCCCTGTCTTCGATCCAGGCCCAGAGCTTGAACCACTTCCGCAGCAATCTCCTCGACTGTTTTCCCGCTGGTTTCCTGGATCAATGTCGCTTTCAGGTAATGCGGTCGCCGCGCCTCGTAAAGCTCGCGAAAACCTTCCAGACTGCCGACTAAAGGACGCTCCGTTCCTTGATCCTTGGCCTGCTGCCGGCAACGTCGCCACAATTCCCCCACGTCTGCGTCCAGAAATACGGTGGGAACGCCTCCGGCTTGGACCAGCCTGGCATTGTGCGTCTGCACAAAAGCTCCACCCCCGAGGGCCGCGATTCTCTTCGTACCGGTACGCAACTCGCTCATCAGTTCTTTCAAAGCTGCATGTTCCGCCCGCCGAAACCCCGACTCTCCGGAATCACGGAAGATTTCTGGCACTTTCCGCCGCTCCCGCCGTTCAATCCGTTCATCGAGATCCTCAAACTTCCAGCCCAGATGCTGGCTCATGGCCCGCCCCACACTGCTCTTGCCGGCGCCCATAAAGCCTATCAAGACAACGGCCCGCGCCATGTGCGGACTGCCGCCTGCCGCAAGCTTCCGGTCAAGCGCACCAGCACCAGCCGCGTTAGCCGGCCTTGTAGGACGCCGTTTGCGCCGATCCGGTTTGCTCTTCGCTTTGGTTATTGTTTTTCGGAGCGTTTTCTGAGGTGAATTTTACCACTGAACGTCCGCAGGACGACCGTGGAGGACACAGCCACTCGACCCATGGTACCTGCGAAGGCACGTCCCTTGTCGATGGGGAACCAGGTGTGGTTTTTCGGCTGCAATGGAATATCGTCGTGCACTTCTCCGCGCACGGAGCGGGCGGTCACGTCGGCGGAGGTCCACTCCGGAATGGTGGCATCGATATCACCGCTGTGGCTCGTCAAACGGTATTCGCCGCCGTTCCCGAAGTCGCCGATATAGTTGATTTTGCCGCTCGTCGAAACCACCTGCACCAGCGGGCCATTCACGCCCCTCAGCGTAACCTCTCCGCTTAACGAGTCGACCTCAACATGTCCGTTTTGGATGTTGTCCAGATTGACGGCCCCGTTCATCGTCTTCACATGCACGTGGGCGTCGGAGATGTCGCGAACATCCACTGCCGCTCCTGGACCTTCCAGGCTGACGTCGCCGTGCAGTTTCTCGGCCCGCATGGACCCGGTGCTGGAATGCAAACTGATGCTGGCGTCTGCTGGAACCAGAACTTCATAATCCACGCGTCCCGAATCGGAGTCAGCGCCAGCCAGCAAATGCGATTGAATATCCACGCGGTTTCCGTTTTGATTGTTATCCACCTCAACCTTGTCGGAGTGCAAAACCGCATTCACCACCACGGTATTGTTCAACGAAGGTTTCACCGAAATCGAGCCATACGGGTTCATCACCGACACGCCTGCTCTCGGCCCCACCGCGAAGTGGTACTCTTTCCTGCTCTCGGCCACTAGCGTGCCCGCCACGATCACGCCGATCGCAACCAGTTTTGCTGCGCGTTTACTCACCATAAATGCGACTCTCCCAAGCTTGCCGATCCGCCATCGCCGCAAAACACCATTCTAAAATTTCCACCATTATGGCAGAGAACGGTCCATTGCCATCTCAAAAAGCATGGACTTCTGCTGATACGCATCCATCAGCGACCGCCGGGCGTCCTCATCATTCGGACTCTCGTCCACCACGCCCTGCGCATCGCGGATGGATTCATTCACCTGCCGCAGGTTTTCTTCGTATTGCGTCTTCATTGCTGGAGCGTTGTCCGCAACCTCTTGCATCAAGTCGGCGTCATCCAGGTCGGACGGATTCGCGACCGGCACCGTCTCGGAGGCATGTTCGGCCAACTGATTGGGAAGCGACTCGTGCCGCACATAGATTCCCAGAGCCAGCAACAACATCGCCGCCGCCGGCACCAGCCATCGGGCCACGCCCCACCGGGCGCTGAATGACGATACCAGTGGCCGGCGCGCGGGCTGCGCGTGGATCAGCCCTTCTTGCCGCAATGCAAATTCAATGGCAGTCCAAACTCTTGGACTGGGTTCGTCCGCCCCTCGCAGTTGGCTCGCCGCCCCGACAATCAGATTCAATTCGTTCAGCAGCGCTGAGCACGCCGGGCACGTCCTTAAATGGACGCGCTGCTCTACGCTGCTGCCGTCTTCCACTTCCGCCAAGCTCTGCTGCAGCTCAACGCAATTCATAACCTCTCCCCAAGTCCTCTGCGGTTGAATCTTTCGCCCCAGCTCTTGCGCCTCTACCCAGTGAATGTCGTCCGGTTGTCTAACGCTGCCTAATCTCTAACGCTATCTACCCTGCTCGGAACTTTCCGGCCTGTTCGGCTCGATTCATCTTGAGCAGGTCCCGCAACTTCATGCGAGCCTTGTGTAACTGCGACTTGCTGTTGCCGATCGAGCATCCCGCGATCTTGGCGATTTCATTATGCTCGTAACCCTCAATGTCGTGAAGAACAAATATCGTTCGATAGCCAGGAGGGAGATTGTCCACTGCCCGTTGCAACTGCATTCGGTCAATCGAACCGGCCAGCGCCACATCGTCCGCCCCGAAATCCCTCTTTGGAGAGTCTTCCTCAGTCCCCTGCGTAGTCTCCTCCAGTGAAACCACCGGAAGACTCTTCTTCCTCAGGTGCATCAGCACAACGTTGACCGAAAGCCGGTGCAACCACGTCGAAAACGCCGACTCCCCGCGAAACGTTGCGATCTTGCGGTAGAGCTGCAGAAATGCTTCCTGCGCCAGATCTTCGGCTTCCGCTGTATTGGCCGTCATTCGCAGACACAACGAATAAACCCGCCGCTTGTGCCTGTCATACAGCATCTGGAACGCTTCCGCGTCCCCTAGCTTGGCCCGCGCAATCGCCTCGGCTTCGCTAACCTCGGTGCCCTGGTCCTGTCGTGGCTCGGTCAAGTCGCCTGTTCCGGGCCGCACTCACTGGGATGCGGCATAAGTAGCTTGTGTTGTATCGTTTGCGCGGCTCTGCCCGAACGAAAGTACTGGCCGCACTTCCACAATATCAGAGTATTTCTACCGATCTTCGGATACACGTCGTCAACCCAAACCCCGCGTCGGACTTCGCCCGAAAGCCTTTGCATTACCGTGCTTGGATGCGTCGGCCTACCACAAGACTTCAACCCCAGCCGAACCGAAGAGTCGCAACCTCCGAAAATTGGTAGCTTCCTATATTTCCCCTGTCCATCAGTGTCCCCGTGATTGATATCCTCTCGCCGCACAATGCAAGAATCTCGCATCGCCCGCTGGGTTTACGCCTACGCCGGACGTTTGGCCGTGGTAATGGTCTCCAGCCCATGCCCATGCGGTCCAACTTCCCGCTGCCGCAGCAGAAATGCGAACAGTACTCCGAGAACCCCCAGGATCGAGAAAATCCACATGCCCAGGTTGTAGCCGGCAGGGTTGTCGGCGCCAGCATGGCTGTACGTGTTGGCCCATCCGACCATCAGATTGAATCCTCCAAAGCCGACGTTTTGCAGCATCGTCATCAGGCCATAGGCGGTGCCTAGCCTTGGCTGGTCCACCAGATACGCCACCGAGGGCCACATCACTGCGGGAATCAGCGAAAACGCGATCCCCATCATCGCCATGGGCACGTAGAGGCTAACCCTTGTGTACGCCATCATCAAGTAGACCGGGATTAGAAGCGACGACCCGATCATCATCAGGAACGCACGTTTGCCCACTCGATCTACCCACAGACCAAAGATCGGCGTTGCGATCATGGCGAACAACGTCAGCATGCTCGACAAGAACCCGCCGAATTCACGCGAGGTGCCATGGGCCTCGATAAAGAATTTCACGGCAAACGTCTGGAAAGGGAAGATGGCGGAGTAAAAAACCACGCAGAGCGCCACGATAAGCCAGTAACTCAAGCCGAACTTGAACAGGTCGGCGAATACAACTTTGTCGGTGGAAGCCTTTCCAAGGTCGTAATTCTTCTCCGCCCATTCCTCCATGGCCCAGTAAATTACCGCTCCCACCACGCACAGGGCAGTGAAGGCAAATGCGATCAGCAAGGGAGTCCGCCAGTTGGCATAAGCCCAACGCGCCCAGGTCGGAGAGTTGAGCGCGGCAAATGTACCCAGACGCGAAGCCGTCAGGTTCAATCCAAAGGCAAAGCTCAGTTCTTTGCCTCTGAACCAGCGCGCCAGCGCGGTAGTGACTGCAACATTGAGTGATTCGGCGCCCATCCCGAAAATAAGGCGCCCTGCGGCCATGATCGAGAGATGGCCGGTCGCTGCGGTGATGGCCGGACCAATGAAAGAAAGCACGGCGAAGATCATCAACGCCTTCCGCAATCCGAGGCGGTCGATGATGAAACCCCCAATGACCACCGTAAAAATGTTGGGGAAGCTGTACATGAACTGCAGGAATCCAATATCCAGATCCGAGAATCCAAGCTGCCGCTTCAGCACATCGGCGAGCGGGCTGAGCGCGTCGTAAGCGTAGTAGCTGCCAAACATCGCCAGGCTGACAAAGATCAACACCAGCCACCGATACATCCGGCCGGGCTCAGGACGCACAGTTTCCGTCATCCACGCTCTCTATCTACGAGCAGATTGAACTCCCAAGGATTACGAGCAGAGAAGATTAGCAGATCGCAAGGGGGCTCGCACCAGACAAGTTCGCGCCGGCAGCTGCGTCAGCTCAGTACTTCACAATCGCCGCAAACGATTTCGCATCAAGCGACGCCCCGCCCACCAGCGCGCCATCGATTTCCTCTTGCGCCATCAGAGCGGAGGCGTTTTCCGGCTTCACCGACCCCCCGTAGAGAATGCGCAGCTTCGCTGCGAAGTCCCCGCCAAACAATTCCGTAGCCTCCCGCCGGATCACGGCATGAGCCTCCGCGGCCAGCTCCGGGGTAGCAGTTTTACCCGTGCCAATCGCCCACACCGGCTCATAAGCCACCACCAGCTTCGCGGCTTTCTTGGCGGAAACCGCATGGAAAGCCCGCACACACTGGCGTCGCAGCACGTCATCGGTCAGTCCCGCTTCGCGTTCTTCCAGCACTTCGCCCACGCAACAGATCGGCGTGAGACCGGCTTCCAGCGCGGCTTTCAGACGCAAGTTCACGGTGTCGTCGGTTTCGCAAAAGTACTGCCGCCGCTCCGAGTGTCCGATGATGACGTGAGTCACGCCCAGAGCCAACAACATCGCCGCCGAAGTCTCACCGGTAAAGGCGCCTTCCGCCTTCCAGTGCACGTTCTGCCCGCCGATAGCCACACTCGACCCTTGCGCAGATTCCAAGGCAGCCGCCAGGTCAACATCAGGCGGGCAAACCACGATCTGGTCGCGATTGTGGCCAGAGACCAGGGGGAGGAAGTCGCGGAAAAACTCGCGAGTCTGCTCGGGTGTCTTGTACATCTTCCAGTTGGCTGCGATGAGCTTGGTTCTCATGAAGAGGCCTTTTTCGATTCGGAATGGAGAAGCAATTCCTGGATGGTTCAACCTGAATGGTGCAACGTTTCAGAGGCTCCGTAACGACCGATCACCGCTTGTCCGTCAGCGCCTCGACCCCAGGTAGTTTCTTTCCTTCCAGAAACTCCAGCGACGCTCCGCCCCCGGTGGAAATATGCGTGATCTTGTCCGCGACTTCGGCGCCATGCACCGCCGCGACCGTATCCCCGCCGCCCACAATCGAAATCGCCCCCACGTTTTCCGCCACGGCATGAGCGACCTTGAAAGTCCCCCGCGAGAACCCCGGAACCTCGAATACGCCCATTGGCCCGTTCCACACGATGGTGCGCGCCCGCGAGATTTCCTCCGAGAACAGCTCGATCGTCTTCGGCCCAATGTCGAGCGCCATGCGGTCCGCCGGAATCGCTTGTCCTTGACCGATCTGCTGCACCACCGCGTTGGGCTCAGGCTTTAACGCCACCACGTGATCAATGGGTAGCAGGAACTTTACCTTCCGCTGTTTCGCTTCCTCCAGAAGTTGCCGTGCCAGATCCACTTTGTCAGCTTCCAGCAACGACTTGCCAATCTCCTGTCCCTGAGCCTTCAGAAAGGTATAGGCCATGCCGCCGCCGATGATGAGCGAATCGACCTTGGTCATCAGGTTCCGGATCACGCCTATCTTGTCGCTAACCTTGGCTCCGCCCAGGATCGCCACAAATGGCGATTCCGGATGCTCCAGCGCCTTGCCCAGATACTTCAATTCCTTCTCCATCAGCAAACCAGCTGCTGACTTCGACACGAACTTCGTAATGCCCACGGTGGATGCGTGGGCGCGATGCGCTGTACCGAAGGCATCGTTCACATAGAAATCCGCGAGGCTTCCCAGTTGCTTGGCGAACTTCTGCTCGTTCGCTTCTTCCTCGGCGTGGAACCTCAGATTCTCCAGCAGCAAGGTCTGGCCCTTTTCCAGTTGCGTGGCCACTTCCTCCGCTTCCGGCCCCACACAGTCAGGGCAGAAACCCACGTTTTCGCCGCGCGCCAGCTCTTTGTCGAGCACCATGCGCAGCCGCTCCGCCACCGGCTTCAGACTCATCTTCAAGTTGGGCTTGCCCTTGGGCCGCCCCAGATGCGAAGCCAGAATCAGTCTCGCCCCATGCCGCAGCGCGTACTCGATGGAAGGCAAAGTTTCGCGAATGCGCGTGTCGTCCATCACGCGCCCGTCTTCCAATGGAACATTGAAGTCGACGCGCATGAAGATACGGTTGCCGTTAAGAGGGAGATCACGGATGGACAGCTTGGACATTGGCTGGTTCGTCCTTAAATAGGGGCGTAAAGTAGCGCCGCCCTCTGGGCTGGCAAGATGCCGGCGCCACAGAAACCTATAAACCCTTGCCGGCGATGTAATGAATCAAGTCCCGCACGCGGCAGGAGTATCCCCACTCATTGTCATACCATGAGATCACTTTCACGCAATTGCCTGCCACCACCAGAGTCATGGGCGCGTCGACGATTGAAGAGCGGGAATCACCTTTGAAGTCCGACGATACCAATTCGTTTTCTTCATAGCCCAGATAACCCTTCAGCGGCCCACTCTCGGATGCCTTCTTCAGCGCCGCATTCACTTCTTCCTTAGTCGTCTTCTTTTCCACCCACGCCACCAGGTCAACCACCGAAACATTGGGCGTAGGCACGCGCATCGCGAAACCGTCGAGTTTTCCCGCCAGATCGGGAATCACCAGCTTGAGAGCTTTAGCCGCACCCGTAGACGTCGGAATCATGTTGATCGCCGCTGCCCGCGCCCGCCGCAGATCTTTGTGCGGAAAGTCGAGAATCACCTGATCGTTGGTATAGGAGTGAATCGTCGTCATCGTCCCGCTGATGATCTTGAATTCATCATTAATCACCTTGGCGATCGGCGCCAGGCAATTCGTGGTGCAGGAAGCGTTGGAAATGATGTGATGCTTGGCGCCATCGTACTTCTCATGGTTCACGCCCAGCACAAGCGTGATGTCTTCATTCTTCGCCGGAGCAGAAATGATCACTTTCTTTACCGAACCGCGCAGGTGCTTCTTGGCATCCGCCGCGTCGGTAAAATGCCCGGTCGATTCAATCACGACCTGGGCCCCCACCGATTCCCAGGGCAACGCGCCCGGATCCCTTTCCTTGAACACTCGAATGGTTTTGTTATCGATCGTGATGCTGTCAGCACCGGCGGTGATCTTGTGCGGCAGGTTTCCCAAGATGGAATCGTACTTCAACAGGTGAGCCAGCGTCTTCGGATCAGTGAGATCGTTGACCGCCACGAATTCGAGGTTAGGATCGTTGAGCGACGTCCGCAGAACGTTGCGGCCGATGCGCCCGAAGCCGTTGATGCCAACTTTGATTGCCATGCTTTCTCCGTTCTTATGAATGCAACCTCAGAAATCGTTCCGAGGCGGTATACAGACAGATGATGTTAGCAGGACAGGGAATCGGCGTAAATGATCGCCCGGTCATCCGGAGGCGAAGCTTCCCGTCAAGGAACCGAGTGCGTCTGACCCCCAATCGATCCTACGGAAAGCTTAACTCCAGGAACACATCCGCTCTGCTCCAGATGGATGACACCCGGGCTAGCCAATACTTCCGGTTGATGGTCTGCCACGCGTGGGCATGTTCCTCTGGCGGCAGGATGCGCGCCAACGCCGCAACCTCTGGCCCAGTGACCTTCCCACGGATCGTGCAGGGAGCAACTATCACCTGCGGATTGTTGCGAACGCGCTTGGTCTTGCCCATATCGCTGCGCGTCATGACATAAAGCTTGTCGCCGTCCTCCCCAAACCATACAGGGGTTGCGATCTTGGTTCCGTTCTTGCGAAACGTGGTGAGCGACAGGTATTTCTGGCCGCGCATCGTTAAAGGGACTGCCTCTGACATGTCGATATTGTAACGGCTACGCCCCAACCATGCCTTGATTTGCCCCGAGACTTTGCGCGGCTGTCGCACGTGGTTCATCCCCAGGCTTGGCCGATTGATCCGGCCCTCTTTCTGTGTTAAAAGCCTTGCATGCGCAAATGGATGCGCGAGCGCTTGACGCGCCGCAAAAAGACGCCCGCAGAGCCCTCCGACCAGCCTGCTCCTCCACCCCTGCAGCCCGCCTATTTCGATGCAGAGCAGGCGCCTGGCGCGGCTGGGGACACTGGAAAAGACACCGGGAAAGATACCGAGAGCGTCGAAGCAGAAATCTCATCTCCACCCCCGCCCGCGCCCGAACCTCGGCCAGTTCGCAGAACGCGTTCGAGTTCCCGGGAACAGCCGTCGCACGAACAGGTGTCCGAGGCACAACCCGCGACCCCGCAGCCAGCCCCTCCTGCCTCAAGCAGTGCTGGACAGGCCGGTCGCAGCCGCCGCCGTCGTGGTGGACGAGGACGCGGGGGCCGCGGTCGCGAGCAGGCCGTCGCGCAAGCCTTCGCCCCCGCCGCCGTGAAGGGATCCATCCCCACAGTTCCCGTAGAACCGGCCGAGGAGGAGCTTTCCGACGCCGGGGAGGTCGAAGCGCAAACCCCAACTCCACGGCCTGTTGCGGTGGCACCGAGGGTTCCAACGGCTCCGCTGGCGGCGCAACGCGCGCCCAAAGGCGTAGTAGTCCTGGCGATCGGGCTGCCCGGCTCCGGCAAGAGTTCGTGGTTTAAGCGCCACAACGTGGTCCCGCTCTCCAGCGACATGGTGCGCTCGTTGCTGTTTGACGATGTGCGCGAGCAGCGTTTTCAAGACCTCGTCTTCTCCAACCTTCGCTCCATGCTCAAGGCCAGGCTCATCGCCAAACGTCCCATGAACTATGTGGACGCCACCAACCTCACGCCGCAGGAACGCCAGCACTGGATCAAGCTGGCCAAGGATTACCAGTACGAGGTGCACGCGGTCTTCTTCGATGTACCGCTCGACGTTTGCCTGGAGCGCCACCAGCGCCGCGACCGTGTCGTTCCCGAAGACGTGATGCGACGCATGGCCGCCAAGCTGAAGCCTCCAACGTTTGAAGAGGGCATCGCGAAGATCACCGTCGTCCGCGTAAAAAAGAAAGACCCCGCCGAAGCCTAACCCGAACACGCCTGTCATCCCGAGCGAAGCGAGGGATCTTGGTGTTTGCCGGCAGCAGCAAGCACGCTAGCACAGGCAAGAACCAGCATCCCTTGCTTCGCTGGGGATGACAGTTCTTGTGGAATGACCAGCCCCGTGGATTCTTGGGGCGCGGATCTCGCGAACGTCTACCCCTTAAGATGCGGCAGCATCTCCTTAAACGCCGGCGACGACGAAGCGCGCATCAGCTCATAGATCATCATCTCGGTGGAAGAAATCACCGCACCGGCGGCCCGCATTCTTTCCAAACCGATCTTCCAATTCCACTCTGTTCGCGAGCTTACTGCATCCGAGGCGACATGCACCAGATAGCCTTCGCGCAGCGCCGCCAGCGCCGTCTGCATCACGCAAATATGGCTTTCCATCCCGCACAGCAGTAAGGTGTTGCGGTTGCCGGGCAGTCGCTTGAGCAGCGTACAAAAAACCTCACTGCCAAAACAGGAGAACCGGTCTTTATCGATGGCCTCGTTTTCCGGCAGCAGGGAAGCGACTTCCGGCACAGTCTTGCCCAGCCCTTTCGCGTATTGCGTGCTCACAATCGCGGGAATCTTGAGCACGCCGGCCGCCCGGATCAGCAGTTTCGAGTTGCGCACCAGCTGCTCCTTCTGGAAAATCGGCGGCAGAAGCTTCTCCTGGATATCCACCACGATCAGGGCGCACTGATCGGACTCCAGCGCCCGGCGCGCCATTTCCGTGTACTCAACCGAAAGTGGAGAAACATTCTCAAAAGCGGTGACCATAAGCAACTCCTTAGCCATACAACCAATGCACAACAAAGTTTAGCGCGAACCGAAGGTTGGGGCACGAGATCGGCAGTTTATTGCTATAGCAGAGCGGTCTGCTCTCGCTGGATTTGACCGGCCTTGTGACTCGTTAGATAATGAGTCCATTGCCCCCTCGTTCAACGGCTAGGACACCTGCCTCTGGAGCAGGTTATCGGGGTTCGAATCCCTGGGGGGCAGCCAAGACTCTCTTCTGGGCCCGATGGCGTCCTCGATGGATCAAAGAGGTCTCCGTTTCCCGCTCCTCACAATGCGACCCCAAACTCTGTTCGTGTTTCGTAACAAGCACCGACAAACAGCTTGCTTTCCTGCCGATCTGTGCTAACTTCGCCAGCGTCCAACGGGCCAGCGCCGATTCGAGGATTTGCAGACGGCCGATCTCCTTCCCCAGGTGGGCTTCCCGAAAGAACTACCGCTAGTAACGCTGCTCTGCTCCTCTTCACAGTCGGCTCGGTCCGACCGAAAGGAGATCTATGCCTGATCCGAACAGAAATTTTCAACTTGCCGGTAGTGAGCGCGCTCCGCTCAAAGGGGCGCGAGAGATAGGACCAGCTAACCCTAACGAAACGGTTGACGTGACCATTCGTCTGCGATCCCGTGCCGGGAACCAGCCGATCGTCAACGCCGATGAATTCACGAAACCAATTGAAGAGCGCACCATTTTGAGTCGCAAAGAATTTGAGCAGCTTCATGGTGCGACTCCCGACAGCATTGCCCGCGTCGAGTCATTTGCCCGCGATCACAAACTCACCGTGAAGGAAAAGAGCCCGGGACGCCGGACCGTCATTCTCTCCGGCACAGTCACGGCAATGAACCAGGCGTTTAACGTCCAACTGAAGGAATACGACCATCCCAGTGGCCGGTATCGCGGACGTACGGGGACGGTCCAGCTTCCCGCCGAGCTGCAGGATGTGGTCGAGGGCGTCTTCGGTCTGGATAATCGTCCACAAGCCAAGCCCCATTTTCGTAGGCGGGGTGGAGCGGGTGGCGTCCGTCCCGCCGCTCAAGGACAAGGAGTGTCCTACACGCCCCCGCAAATCGCCACGCTCTACGACTTTCCCACGGGCGTAGATGGCTCCGGAGAATGTATCGCGCTGATCGAGTTGGGCGGAGGATACAACCCGACGGACCTGAGCAATTACTGGAGTCAACTCAACCTGAGCGAGACGCCGACCGTATCCGCGGTTTCTGTCAGTAACGGCAGCAACAATCCGACCGGGGATGCGAACGGCCCGGATGGCGAAGTGATGTTGGATATTGAAGTGGCTGGGTCGATCGCCCCGGGCGCGAAGATCGTCGTCTATTTTGCGGAGAATACCGACGCCGGCTTTCTGAACGCGATCACAACCGCGGTACACGACAGCACGAATAATCCTTCCGTGGTCTCGATCAGTTGGGGTGGCCCTGAATCCTCCTGGACACAGCAGGCTATGACGTCCATGGATGAGGCATGCCAGTCTGCCGCGGCAATGGGAGTAACGATTTGTGTTGCTGCGGGAGACGACGGCTCGACCGACGGCGTAACGGACGGACTGAATCACGTCGACTTCCCGGCCTCGAGTCCGAATGTGCTGGCATGCGGAGGTACGGAGTTGGTGGCCTCTGGCAATACCATCACCAGCGAAACCGTTTGGAACGAACTGGCAAACAATGAAGGCGCAACCGGAGGCGGTATCAGCGACGTCTTTCCGCTTCCCAGTTGGCAGAGCGCGGCAAACGTGCCGCCTTCTGCCAATCCGAATCACAATGTTGGTCGAGGCGTTCCAGATGTGGCCGGCGATGCCGATCCAACCACCGGCTACGTTACTCTAGTAGATGGGAACCCCGACGTAATCGGCGGTACCAGTGCGGTGGCCCCGCTCTGGGCTGGACTGATTGCACTCATCAACCAGAGCCTTGGAAAGCCAGTGGGCTTTGTTAACCCATTGCTTTATCAAAACGCCAACGGTGATTTCAATAGCATCACCTCTGGCAACAACGGAGCCTATTCCGCAGGTCCGGGATGGAATCCATGTGCTGGGCTGGGATCGCCGATCGGGACTCAGGTTGCGGCAGCGCTAGGCGTAACACAACCGCAATTGAAAACCGGCACTTAGCTTCGGAGTACGGAAGTGGCGCGGCCTCTTCGGTCGCGCCACTTCTGTGCCCGACTGTGCCCGCCAACTCCCTCTATTGTTTTTCAGCCACTGGTTGGTAGCATCATCCCCGTCGGCCCACGTTAGCCACCTCTAGCTCCCCACATACCGCGCGTACAGACTGCGCGCAACCCCGGTGTCCGTCGTCCCCTTGATGATCGCCCGCCCATCGGGAAAGAGCGTCATCTCATAGGGCTCGCGCCAGAACTTCAGCACGAATTCGTTGTGCCGCACTGTGCCGTGCGTCTCCAGCCGCCGCTGCATCTCGGCAAAATCAATCGGCCGGGCGCGCTCGTAAATCTGCACCGAGTTTCGTCCGCACATCGTGATATGCGGACGCCCCGCCCCCGCAAGATGGACAAAATCCCGCTCCCCGCAAGTCCGGCAGCCTGGCCGCGGATTCCCCGCCGCAATCTCAGCCTGCTCGCTCGTCCACACATCATAAGACCACAGAGTCTTGCGCAACTGCCCCGCCGCCGCACCTCCTGCCAGCAACTTCACCGCCTCGGTCGCCGCAACCGATGCCACCACGTTCACCGCTGTATTCAATATCCCCGAGGTCTCGCAAGTCTCCACCATCCCTCGCGGGGTCTCCGGAAAAATGCACGCCAGGCATGCGGTCTTACCCGGCAACACATTCAACGTCACCCCGTAACTGCCCACCGCTGCAGCATAGATCCAGGGCCGGGAACTCTTCACCGCATAATCATTCACCAGATATCGAGTCTCAAAATTGTCGGTGCCATCGAGAATTACATCCATCCCTTCAAGTAACACATGAATATTTCCCGGAACCACATCCTCGACCCGCGCCTCCACCGTAATCTCCGAATTGAAGGCGCCAATCTTTCGTGCTGCCGCGACCGCCTTGGGCAACGACTCAGCCGCATCCTTTTCCTCAAACAACGACTGCCGCTGCAGGTTGCTCGCCTCCACGTAATCGCGATCGATAATCCGCAGCGTTCCAACCCCGGCGCGGCCCAGCAGTGACGCCAGTGCCGAACCGGTCGCTCCGCACCCTACAATGGCAACTCGCCCCGCCCCCATGCGCCGTTGGCCCTCCACTCCGATTCCGTGAAACAGAATCTGCCGCGAGTACCGTTCCTCGAACGTTTCTTTCTCTACGCCCTGCCTCAAGGAGGTCACCAGTTTTTCTCCCCAAAACCTTTATTATAAGTGTCTGGACTGCTGCAGCCGCCAGGACGCGGACAACATAGGCCTCCCGCGCCTCATCGAATCTAGGCAACGGGCCCAAGGACACTATTTTCTGAGACGGTACGCCTCATTCGCTATTTTGATGATGCTTTCGCTCGGCCCGGCTGCTCGTGCCGGATCGCCTGCCTCCGCCTCTTCGCATTCCTCGCAGGAACCGCAGACCGCCCAACCCTCCTCCGCTCTCGCGTCCATGTCGGCGTATGCCGGACGCAGCGTCCTGTCCATCGAACTGCCCGGCGTGTCGGACCGTGACCACTTGCTCCAAATGCTCCCGCAGAAACCTGGCCAGCCGCTTGATCCCGATCAGATCCGCGAAAGCATCCGCATCCTCTTCGCCACCGGGCGCTTTGCCGACATCCAGGCTGAAGCCGTTCCCTCCGGCCCCGGCGTGCTGCTCACCTTCACCACTTCGCTGAACTTCTATGTCGGTGCCGTCGACGTGGAGGGCGCTCCCAACCACCCGAACTACAACCAGGTCGTCAACGCCTCCAAGTTCCAGCTTGGCGAACTTTATACTCTCGACAAACTCGACCGTGCCCTGCAGAACGTCCGCCAACTCATGCAGGAGAACGGCTATTACCGCGCGCGAGTTACCGCCGAAAGCACTTCCAATGCCGCCACCCAGCAGATCAATATCCTCTTCCATATCGCCCCGGGAGAGCCGGCCCACATCGGCGAGGTCAACGTCACCGGCCATTCCACCTTTTCCGAGGGCCAGGTTCAGGATATTGCCCGGATGCATCCCGGCGATCGCGTCACCGCCGCCCGCGTCACTAGTTCTCTCCAGCGCCTGCGCAAGAAGTTTCAGAAGCAGCAGCGCGTCCTCGCTCAAGTTTCCATCGCCGGGCAGACCTACCATCCCGAATCCAACGCCGTCTACTATACCTATCTGATTGAACCCGGACCCGTCGTCGTCATCCGGGCTCAGGGCTTTCACATCAGCCGCGGCGTCATGAAAAAAGAAGTTCCGGCTTACGAGGAAAACGCCCTCGATGACGATCTTCTGAACGAAGGCAGGCGCAACCTCCTCGACTATCTCCAGAGCCGCGGCCACTTTGACGCCACCGTGGAGATCCAGAAGGAATCCAGCCCCGGCACTCTTCGCGTCATCTACCGCATCGATCCCGGTCCTGTGCACAAGTTCGAACTCATCGAGATCACGGGCAACAAATATTTCTCCAGGCAAATGCTGCGCTTGCGCCTCCAGATTCAGCCCGCCGGCAAGTTCTTTTCTCGCGGACGTTACAGTGGAGACTTGCTCAAAAGCGACGTCGCCAATCTTCAGGCTTTATACGTCTCCAACGGATTCCGCCAAGCCAAGATTCAGACTAAGGTTGACGACAACTATCACGGTGCCGGGAACCACATTGCGGTTCACATTCAGATCGAAGAAGGCCCGCAGACTCTCGTCGGCGCACTCCACATTGTCGGCAACCAGAGGATTGACTTGAAGGCGTTTGCGGAACTCAATACCAGTGAGGGCCAGCCCTACTCCGAACAGAATCTCGCCAACGATCGCGAGGCCATCCTCAACTACTACTTCAATCACGGTTTTTCCAACGCCACTCTCGAAATCACCACCAAACCTCTACCCGGCCAGCCCAACCACGAAGACATCACCTTCACCATCCAGGAGGGCGAACAGTTCTTCGTCAACCACGTGATGGTCGGCGGGCTCGATCACACCCGCGACTACGTGGTGCAGCGCGAAATTCAAGTGGTTGCCGGCCAGCCTCTCAGCCAGCAGGATCTCCTTTCAACGCAGAGCAAGCTCTATGACCTCGGCATCTTCAGTCAAGTCGATACTGCCGTCCAGAATCCCGGGGGCTCCGACCCCCACAAAAACGTTCTCGTCCAGGTGCAGGAAGCCAAGCGTTACACCTTCACCTATGAATTTGGAATCGAATTTGAAACCGGCCTGCCCGCCGGCAGCAGCTTTCCCACCGGATCTACCGGGGTAAGTCCCCGCGTCGGATTCGACGTCACCCGCCTCAACGTCGGTGGCCGTGATCGGAGTTTGATCTTCCAGTCCCACGTCGGAAGCCTCCAGCAACGCGGCCTGGTCACGTACGAGATCCCCAAGCTCTTCAATAATGACCGCTTCAAGATCTTCTACACCGCCTTTTACGACGACAGCAAAAACGTCGCCACCTTCACCTCTCAGCGCTTGGAAGGCAAGATCGATCTCCGCCAGCAAATCGGCCAACTGTTACCCAATCACTCCACCTCCATCACCTACCGCTTCGATTATCGCCGCGTGAAAGCCAGCGACCTCGTTTCAGACTTTTCCCCCGCCGAATTTAATCTGTTTTCCCTGCCCGCTCACGTCGGCGGTCCCGGCTTCACCTTCATCTGGGACAAACGGGACAATCCTCTCGAAAGCACCAAAGGCCAATACTTCACCCTCGACGGTTTCGCCGCATCCAGTTACGTTGGTTCGCAAGCGAATTACGGACGCGCCCTCGCTCAGGACTCCACCTATTACGCATTCGGGCGCCCCAATCACAAGTTTGTCTTCGCTCGCTCCACTACCATCGGCCTGGAGCAGGTTTACCAAGGCACGCGGGTCTTGCCCCCGGGAGCCTGTCAAGTCAGCGACTTGGCTACGTCTTGCATCGGTGAAACCGTCATTCCCCTGCCCGAGCTTTTTTTCGCTGGGGGAGGCAACTCCCTTCGCGGTTTCGGGTTAAATCAAGCAGGACCCCGCGATCCCGATTCCGGTTTTCCCATCGGTGGCTCGGCACTGTTCGTTAACAGTGAGGAACTGCGCTTCCCCCCTGTCAGCCTCCCCTATCTCGGAGAAGGCTTCGGCTTCGCCATCTTTCACGATATGGGCAATGTTTTCACCGCCGGTCACGATCTGCTTACCGGTCTAATGCGCTGGCACCAGGCTACGCCTGCGCAATGCTTGCAATCTGGGGGCGTGCCCATTCCAGCCTGCATGACTCAGTTCGACAACAGCGGCTACGACTACACCTCCCACGCCGTTGGCATCGGCCTGCGTTATAAGACGCCTATTGGCCCCTTGCGCTTCGACTTCGGGTACAATCTGAATCCGACGTATTATTTCCAGGGCCTGGTCGATTCAACAGGAGCGCTGACGGGCGACTTCGAGACTCAGCGTATGCGCCATTTCAATTTCTTTTTCAGCATAGGTCAGCCATTTTGATGACGAGAGTTCATACCCGCGCCATAAGCATCCTCGCGTCGTTTGCGCTTCTTTCCGCGGCCCTTTTTCTCGCCCCGCGTCGCGCCTCCGCTGACGTCATCGACCGCATCATCGCTACCGTCAACGGCCGCGTCATTTTACAGTCCGATTGGGACGAAGCCCTTTGCTATGAAGCGCTGCTCACCAGTCGCAACCTCGCCCAGTTCACCGAGGACGACCGCCGTGCCGTTCTCGACCGTCTCATCGACCAGGAACTCCTTCGTGAGCAGATGAAATCCGCGGATTTCCCCCACGCTACCGACGCCGAGGTCGCCGACCGCGTCGCCGATGCCCGCAAACAATATCCTCAGGCCGCATCCCCCGAGGCCTGGCAATCCCTTCTCGCCCACTACCATCTCACCGAGAAGGATCTGCTTGCCCACGTCCGGCAGCAGATCGATGTGATGCGCCTGGTCGATGCCCGCCTTCGTCCCGCCGTCGAGATCGATTCCAAGTCCATCGAGGCGTACTACCGCGACCAGTTTGTCCCCAAATTAAAGCAGTCCGGAGCCTCCGAAGTGCCTCTCGCTGAAGTCTCCGCCAAGATTCGCGAACTGCTTACCGAGCAGAAGGTCAGCGAGTTGCTCGTCTCCTGGTTGCAAACCTTGCGCTCCGAGGGGCAAATTCATATTCCCGGCGTCACGCCCTCTGCCAATGACCCGGGAGTTCAATCGCAGTGACCGAGCCCTCCACCAACCCCGTCCGCCGCCGCTGGTGGAAGTATCTGCTGTTCACTGCCGCCGTTGGCTTCGTCGCCGCTCTAAGCCTGCTCGTCTACGTCAACACGGATTCCTTCCAGTCGCTGGTCCGCCGCCGCCTCGTCGCCGAATTGGAGCGCGTCACCGGCGGCCGCGTCGAAATAGGCAGCATCCACACCACTCCCTTTCGCCTCCAGGCCGCCGTCCGCGATATCACCGTTCACGGTCGCGAGTCCGCTTCCGACGTTCCTCTCGCCCACGCCGACCGCATCGTTGCTCGCCTGAAGATCAGCTCTCTTCTCCGTTCCGAGCTTGCTTTCCACGAAGTCATCCTCTATCAACCAGTCGTCCACGTGGCTTTCTATTCCGATGGCACCTCTAATTTTCCCCAGCGAAAAATCAGCGACGTTACCGGCAAGACTGCCGTCGAGCAGCTCTTTGCTCTGTCCATCAATCATTTCGAACTTCGCAATGGCCAAATCCTCTGGGACGAGCAGACCATCCCCCTCGACTTCGTTGTGCACGACATATCGCTCGAGATGGACTATTCCTTCCTCCGCAGCCGCTACGATGGGCATCTTCAACTCGGCTTGGTCGACACCAAACTCCTCGACTGCCGCCCCTTCGCATGGATGACCGCCGTGGACTTCAGCCTCGGATCCGACTCCGCCGTTATTCCCTCACTCAAATGGGACTCCGGCCACTCTCATCTCTCAGCCAACGGCCAGATCACAGACTTCCGCCATCCGCATTTCCAGGGTTCCTACGATGCCCAGGTCGATCTTGCTGAAGCCGCCTCCATAGCCCGACGCCGCGATCTTCGCGCTGGCGTGCTCGAAGCCAAAGGTCACGGCGACTGGTCACTGGATCAGTTCTCCACCAACGGTCTGCTCACCCTCCGCGATCTCGCCTGGCAGAACGACCAGATCTCTTTTTCCAAAGCCTCTCTCAACGCTGACTACTCGGTTAGCGACCAGGAACTCAAACTATCCCGGTTGCAAGGGAAGATCTTCGGCGGAAGTTTCACTGGCGATGCCGAATTCAATCAGTGGCTCGCGGTCGCACAGCACCTCTCGCCCGCCGCCAGGAAAACTTTTGATACGGCAATCATTTCTGCCGCTCCGCCTCTGAATAAATCCGGCCGGAAAATAGCCAACCGACAGCCCCCATCAAAGCCGCCGGCAATCCAGAGCGCGCTCCTGCTTCTTCGTCTGCGCGACCTTTCTGCGGAGGATCTCGCCGGGGCGTTCAATGCTCCCGCTCACCCGTTCCCGCGCTTTCACTCCGCATCGTCGGCTTCGGGCACGATCGAGACTCGCTGGAAGGGAACTCCCCACGATGCGGAAATCCAATTCGCCCTCGATCTCACTCCTCCTGTGCACCCCGCCCCCGCGCAACTGCCAATCAACGCCCATGCCAACGGGGTCTACCACGCCGCCAGCGACACTCTGGATCTCCCGCTGTTCACCCTGACCACGCCCACCTCCCGCGTCCAGGCCTCCGGCACCCTGTCGGCCACGTCCGCAGTCCGCCTCTCGGTGACCACCTCAAGTCTGGCGGATTGGATGCCCATCGTCGCCATCGTTCGTGGTCCCGCTATGTTTCCAATCGCGCTGAAAGGCAGCGCCACATTTACTGGCAGTATGAGCGGTTCATTCTCCGCTCCTCAACTTGCCGGCAATCTGGAAGTCGACGATTTCGATGTCACCCTGCCCGCCACAGCCGGCACCCATCCACTCCAAACGCATTGGGATTCTCTTTCCACCTCCATCCAGCTTTCCTTCCATGCCGTCGCCCTCCGCAACGCGATTCTGCGCCGCGACGATTCCACCGCCAAATTCGACGCCTCGGCTGCTCTCCAGCACGGGCACTTCACCGGTGACAGCACTTTCACTCTTCGAGCCAACCTCCTCAGCGTCGATCTCGCCACAGTCTCGGCTCTTGCCGGATACAACTATCCCGTTTCCGGCAAAACCGATCTGTTCGTGCAAGCTGCCGGAACCTTTTCCAATCCTCACGGTGACGGCCAAATCCACCTCACCAACGGCTCCGCGTACGGTGAAACCATTCGGCAATTCGATTCCGCCTTTCACGCCGCCCATGGCGAAATCGCTTTCGATAACATGCATCTCTTCCACGACGATTCAGTCGTCACCGGAAGTGCCGCCTACAATCCGTCCAGTCGTGCTTTCCATCTTGACCTTGCTGGGAACAATTTCGATCTCGCTCACATCCAGCAACTCCATTCCAATCGTTTGTCCGTTGAGGGAAGCGCCGACTTTCTCCTGAAAGGCTCCGGCACGCCCGGTGCGCCTTCCATCAATGCCGACGTCCACGTGAAGAACCTGACGCTCAATCACGAACTCGCTGGGGAACTCGACCTGCAAGCCGTCACCCAGGGTAGCGAGCTTCACATCACGGGCAATTCCCACTTCCAGCAAGGCTCGTTACTCGTCAACGGCAACGTCCAGTTGCGCGATGGCTATCCCGCCACTCTCACATTTCAAACCGACCAACTCGACCTCGACTCCCTCTGGCACTCCTATCTCCCCGGCCAACTCACGGGACATTCCGCCGTCACCGGTTCTCTCGGCCTGCGCGGTCCGCTCCGGCAGCCCGAGCGGTGGATCCTCGACGGCACCCTCACCGCCCTCACCCTCGACGTCGAAAATGTCAAAGTCCACAATCAGGATCCCATTCGCTTCGCCCTCGCCAATCAATCGGTCGACATCCAGCAATTCCATGTTTTGGGAGAGGGAACTGACCTTACTGCTCATGGCTCCGTGCAACTCTCCGGCGCTCGCACCCTCGATCTCACCGCCGATGGCCGCCTCGACCTCAAACTGCTCTCCAGCCTCGATCCTGACTTTACTTCTTCCGGCCTCGTCACCATGAATGTAACTGTCGGCGGCACGCTTGCCGAGCCCTTTCCCCAGGGCCATTTTCAGGTGACCAACGGTTCACTCTCCTATGCCGGACTGCCCAGTGGCTTGGGCGAACTCAACGGATCACTCCTGTTCACTCGCGATCGTATCCACATCGAGGCCCTTACTGCCCGCACCGGGGGCGGCACGCTCGACCTCAAGGGTGACGCCACTTACTTTGGCCAGCAGCTCAATTTCAATCTCACCGCCACCGGCAAAGACGTTCGCTTGCGATATCCCCCCGGCGTCAGCTCCACGGCCGATGCTGAATTGCATTGGGTCGGCACCCGCGCGGCTTCCACCGTGTCCGGCGACATCAGTGTCAACAAGATTGCCGTGACTCCAGGTTTCGATTTCAGTGCGTATCTGGAGCGGAGCCGCCAGTTCTCCACCGTTGCGGTGGCCAACTCTCCCCTCAGCACCGTCAAGCTCGACATCCACGTCGTGACCGCTCCTGAACTTCAGATGCGCACTGCGATCGCCCGCCTTTCCGGCGACGCAGACCTCCGCCTCCGCGGTTCCCTGGCCCGTCCCGCCGTGCTCGGTCGAGCCGACATCCTCGAAGGTCAAGCCACCTTCCACGGCACTCGCTATACCCTTGAGCGCGGCGATATCACGTTCACCAACCCGGTTGCCATCGAGCCCCAACTCAATCTCCAGGCCTCCACCCACGTCCGCAACTACGATCTCAACATCACCATCACCGGCACTCCCGATCGACTCAGCCTCAACTATCGTTCCGAACCTCCACTGCCTAAGTCCGACATCATCGCTCTCCTCGCTCTCGGCCGCACCAACGAAGAATCTGCTCAACTTCTGGAGCAGTCCGGGCAGAGTGCTTTTTCCGATCAAGCTACAGCTGTCATTCTCAGCCAGGCACTGAACACTACAGTCAGCAGCCGGTTGGAGCGCCTGTTCGGTGCCAGCAACATCAAAATCGATCCTCAGGGACTCACCACCGAAACCAATCCCGTCAGCAACGGCCCCCAGATCACCATCGAGCAGGAGTTCGCCAACAACGTATCCCTCACCTACTCCACCAATGTTTCTCAGAGTTCGGAGCAGATTATCCAGGGAGAGTACTATTTCAATCGCAACGTTTCCGTCGTCGGCACCCGCGATCAGAACGGTGTTATCAGCTTCGACATGCGCATCCGCCGCCGCAAGAAGTAAGGGCAGTCGGAATCGTGCGAGAACTGAATGGCGCGGTACCTGTAGCAGATGCGAACTGCACTTGGGTAGTGCAGCGCGTCCAGCCCTGCCAGAAACGCACCCGGCATGACTGAGGCTGTTAGCCCCTGAGGTACCTGGGCTTCTCAGGATCTGTTAATTTACACCGCTGCAAGCAGGACTCAATCTGCATGTCAGACTCGAGCGCCGCGCGTCAACTCATGGTCAACTCCCAGCTCCGAGCCCGCGGCATCTCCGACCCGCGCGTCCTCGATGCCATGCTTCGCGTCCCCCGCCACCGATTCGTCCCCGAAACTTGCCGTGCCCAGGCTTACGACGATCACCCTCTTCCCATCGGCGATGGCCAGACTATTTCTCAGCCCTACGTGGTTGCGCTCATGCTTGAATCCCTCCAACTCGCGCCCACCGACAAGGTTCTGGAAGTTGGCACGGGTTCCGGCTACGTCACTGCTCTGCTGGCGGAGCTTGCGTCGCAAGTATTCTCCATAGAACGCCATCCGGCCCTCGCCGACAGCGCCCGCGAAATTCTCGCCGCACTCGGATACACCAACGTCCGAGTCTTCACCGGGGACGGGACACTCGGCCTTCCCTCCGTCGCTCCCTTCGATGCGATCCTCGTTTCCGCCGCTGCTCCCGGTCTGCCTTCCACCCTGACCGCCCAACTCCGCGAGACTGCACGCATGATCATCCCCGTCGGCTCCCCCGATTCTCAACAGCTCCAATTCATCCGCAACCTCAACGGGCAGCCCGTAGTTTCTCTTCGTGAACTCGTGCGCTTCGTCCCCTTGGTGCACAACGTTGATTGAATCTGCGGCGTGGATATTTCAATCGTCGATAGTGGGGAGACCCTTCGATTCCACACAAATCATGCACGTCCACAAGACGCGGCGGCCTTAACTCCCGTTCCGGATTCGTAATCCAAAACTTCGGGCTGGTTGAGTGCGTCGCTCTTAGCCGAAATACTATTCTTGGCCTCGAAGACCAGAGGCGCCATGCACTCGAATTGCCAGCTCCGGGTTGAGAATCTCGGGGGGAGCTTGCCGAACGAGTTGCTGGGCGGAGTCTTGGACATACTGCAGCACGCGGCTGGGAAATATTCCGAGGTACAGGGTCGCGGCGATGCAGGACGCCAGCGCCACACGGAGCGCGAATGGGACCGGTATCACCGGAACATCTTTCCTCGATTCGCGCATGTACATCACCACAATGATGCGCAGGTAGTAATAAGCCCCCACACCGCTGTTGAGGACTCCGATGATGGTCAGCCAGATCAGATTGGCCTTCACGGCTGCGCTGAACACATAGAACTTCGCAAGAAATCCGCCCGTCATCGGAATCCCAATCAGCGAGAGCAGGAAGATGGTGAGCGTCGCCGCCAGCAACGGCGAACTCCGGCCCAAGCCTTCATAGTCTTCCAGAGTTACGTAGCGTTCGCCCGCATTCGCGAAGTGGCTGACCACTGCAAATGCACCCAGATTCATGGCGGCATAGGCAGCGGTGTAAAACATGGCGGCCGACGTTCCAAGCTCCGGTGCGGCCGCCAATGCGACCAGCAGATATCCCGCGTGAGCGATCGACGAATAAGCCAGCAAGCGCTTCACATTGTTTTGCACCAGGGCGCCCAGGTTGCCCAAAGTCATGGAGAGCGCCGCCGCCACCCAAATCAGCCGCACTCTGCCCGGCACGTTGATCACAAAGATAACCCGCAACAGGACCGCAAACGCAGCTGCCTTGGGCGCGGTCGACATGAAGCCCACAATCGGCGCCGGCGCTCCTTCGTAGACGTCCGGAGTCCAGACATGGAACGGGGCAGCAGCCACCTTGAATCCAAGGCCCACGAACATGAAGGCCACTGCAACATACGCCAGCAGCGGGATTGGACCCGACTGCAAAGCTGCGCGGATGGAATCGATGTTGGTCGATCCCGTGGCGCCAAACATCAACGCCACTCCATACAGGAAAAATGCCGTGGCGAATGAACCCAGCAGAAAGTACTTCAGTGAAGACTCAGCGCTGGCAGCTTCATGCCGTCGGAATCCCGCCAGTACATAAGAAGAGATGGAGGAAATCTCGAGCGCGATGAAAATCAGAACCAGTTCGATCGCCGACGACATCAGCGCCATGCCAACCACGCCAAAAAGAATCAGAGCATAGTATTCTCCGGCCCGAATCCGCTGTACCGCCAGATATTCGTAAGAGCTGAGGATGACGACGGCAGCGATTGTAATCATCAGGGCATGGAAGAAAACGCTGAATCCGTCCACCTGCACCATGTTCCAGAAGGCCAGCCCTGGGAACTGCGACATCAGCCAGGTTGCCCCCAGTCCCGCCACCGTGCCGGCCAGAGCGATCCACCCCAGAACCTTCCGGCCTTTCTCTTCGTCGAGCAGGGGCTCCAGCACCATCACAATCATGCCGAAGACAGCGAGCACAATCTCAGGCAAGATGCGGGCGTAGTCGGCACTTTGCGGCACCCTCTGCAAGTAGGCCAGCGCGAGGGTTACTATCATTGCCCCACCACCCGGCTTGCCACACGAACCAACGGACTGAGCGCCGCCTGAACCGCTGGATCAATCGTCCCCAGCCACAGAATCGGCGCCACGCCCATCAGCAGCGCGGCCGCGGCACAAGGCCAAATCGCCATCTTTTCAAACCCGGAAAGATCGCTGAGCGAATTGTTCACCGGGTGTGTGACTTTGCCGTAGAAGACCCGCTGATACATCCAGAGAAGGTACACCGCACTCCAAATGATTCCGGTCGCGCCGAGTATTCCGTAAATCGCCTTATCCTGAAACGCGCCGCTCAACACCAAAAACTCGCCAATAAATCCGTTCAACAGAGGCAGCCCCGCCGAAGCCAGCACGATCACCAGATACGACGCTGCATACACCGGCATGGGCGCTGCCAGGCCGCCAAATTCGGCAATCTCATAGGTATGGCGGCGTTCATGCAGAATGCCCGCCAGCATGAACAGCCCGCCCGTCGAAATTCCATGAGCCAGCATGACGAACAGCGCGCCATTCAATCCCGCCTGCGTGAAGCTGAATATCCCCAGCACCACGAATCCAAGGTGGCTGACTGAGGAGTACGCGATCAACTTCTTCATGTTGGGCTGCACCATCGCCACCAGCGCGCCATAGATGATGCCAATCAGGGCCAGCGTCATTACCCACCAGGCGTTCTGCCGCGATTGCTCGGGGAACAAGCCCAGGTTGAAGCGCAGCAATCCGTAGGTGCCCATCTTCAGCAGCACTCCGGCCAGCAACACCGATCCTGCCGTCGGCGCTTCCACGTGAGCGTCGGGCAACCATGTGTGAAAAGGAAACAGAGGAACCTTAACGGCAAACGCGAGGAAAAAGCCCAGGAAAAGCCACTGGGCGGCAGCCGGAAACTTCGGCACCGCGCCCCGCATGATCTGGTCGCGGATTAGGACAAAGTCAAAGCTGCCAGTGTGCGCATATAGCCATAGGATCGCCGCCAGCATGAACACCGAGCCGATCATGGTGTACATGAAAAACTTTACCGCGGCATACACTTTGCGCTCGTGGCCGAAAATGCCGATCAGCAACGCCATCGGTATTAGCGTGGCTTCCCAGAAAAAATAGAAGAGGAACAGATCGAGCGATGTGAAGACGCCGATCAGCGCCGTCTCCAGAATCAGCAGCAGGATGAAGAACTCTTTCACCCGATCGCGAATCGATTTCCACGAAATCAGCACGCACAGCGGCGTGAGAAACGTAGTGAGCACCACCAGCCACAACGAGATGCCGTCGATTCCCATGTGATAGTGAATGTTGGGACTGGCGATCCACTGCTTGTCGATCTCGTAGTGAAATCCTGTATTGAAGTAGACCGGCAGATGGAAGTAGACCGGCAGATGGAGCGAGAGAACAAACGTCAGCAGCGAGACCACCAGCGCAAAGATACGTATGTCGCGGTCGCGGCGGGGGAGTAGCATCAGCAGCAATCCCCCCGCCAGCGGCGCGAAGGTCACCAGCGTAAGAATGATGGAACTGAGATCGTCGGTCTTCATCGAGTTTCCATCCACATCCAGATCATGAAGGCAAGTACCGCCGCCGAGCCCGCGGCGATCCAGCCCGCATACGAGCGAATGTTACCGGATTGCATGTGGCGAACTTCGTCAGAAACGTGCCGCGCACCGTCGGCGGAGTCATTCACCGCCGCGTCAATAATTTTCCGGTCCACTCCTTGCCAAAGAATTCGTGTCGAGCCGTCGACCAGCGGTTTCACAAAGAACACTGCGTAGAGTTCATCAATGTAGTATTTGTGTACGACTGCCTGATAAAAGCCGCCCAGCGCATCAGCGATCTTCTGCGGCAGGTCCTGGCGCTTGTGGTAGAGCAGATAGGCCAGCCACCATCCCAACAGAGCAATAGCCACCGACACCCCCATCAGCAACCGTTCAGTGATGCTGCCGGCGGTCTCGGTCAATTCCCTCGCGCCGAAGACAGGCGCAAGGAAATGCTCGAAATGGTTGCCCCATCCCACCAGTCCGCCGACCAGCGAAAGCACCGCCAGGATCATCAGCGGAACCAGCATAACCATTGGGCTTTCGTGCGGTTCGCCATGTCCAGAGGAGTCACGGCCGTGACCATGCGCGTCTACCTGGGCTCCGCGATAGTCCCCGAAAAACGTCATGTACCACAAGCGGAACATGTAAAAGGACGTGAGGAAAGCCGTAACCACACCGATTCCCCAGTACACCCAGCTGACCTGGTAGGCCTTCCACAGAATTTCGTCTTTGCTCCAGAAACCCGCCAGCGGCGGGATTCCAGCGATGGCCAGCGTTGCCACGCTCATCGCGAGAAACGTCCATGGGATGTACGACCGCAGCCCGCCCATCTCGCGCATGTCCTGTTCGCCGCCGACCGTATGAATCACCGAGCCCGCTCCCAAGAACAGCAGGCCCTTAAAGAAGGCATGAGTCATCAGATGGAAGATTCCTGCTGAAAAAGCTCCCACTCCGCAGGCCATGAACATGTAGCCAAGCTGCGAGATCGTCGAGTAGGCGAGCACCTTCTTGATGTCGGTCTGCGCAATGCCGATAGTCGCCGCGAAGAACGCGGTCAGCGTGCCGATCGTCGCCACAACCACTAGCGCCGTGGGCGCGCGGTCAAAGATCACATGCGAACGCGAAACCATGTAGACGCCCGCGGTCACCATCGTCGCGGCGTGGATCAACGCCGAAACCGGCGTTGGGCCCTCCATTGCGTCGGGAAGCCAGACGTAAAGCGGAATCTGCGCCGATTTGCCGCAAGCCCCCACCATCAGCAGAATTCCGATCGCAGTGAGCAGTCCGGTGCCAGCCGTCTCCGGGTCCATGGCACCAACACTGCCAAATACTTGCTCGAAATTCAGCGAACCAAAATGCTTGATCAGCAGAAACAACGCAATCAGGAAGCCGAAATCGCCAATCCGGTTGACGATGAACGCTTTCTTGCCCGCCGATGCCGCCGAATCCTTCGTGAACCAGAACCCGATCAGCAAATACGATGCCAGTCCCACGCCCTCCCAGCCGATAAACATCAGCAGGTAGTTATTGGCCAGCACCAGCGTCAGCATGAAGAACATGAAGAGATTGAGGTAGCTGAAGAAGCGATAGTAGCTGGGGTCGTCCCACATGTAGCCGACCGAGTAGATGTGGATCAGAAATCCAACTCCCGTAACCACGAGCAGCATGACCAGCGACAGTTGATCCAGGTAGAAGGCAAAGTCCGCGGCAAAGCTGCCGGATCGAATCCAGTGCGCCAGAAATTCCTGGTACGGAAGCGACAACGACGAAAATCGCGCCGCGACCCACAATGCCATCGCAAAAGCGGCGCCACTGAAGACAAGCGCGATCGTGGACACGGCCTGGCGGGAAGACTTCCTGCCAAGAAAGCCGTTGATCGCAGCCCCCGCGAGCGGCAGAACCGGGATCAGCCAAAGATTAAGGGACAAGTTCATAATTTGAGCAGGTTCACCTGATCCACGTTGAGAGTCTCGCGCGTACGATAGACCGCGATGATGATTGCCAGTCCCACCGCTGCTTCCGCAGCCGCCACCACCATCACAAAGAAAACAAAAACCTGTCCAGACAGCGCATGCCAGTGTGCCGCAAACGCGACGAACGAAAGATTCACGCCGTTCAACATCAGCTCGATCGACATGAAAATGGTGATGATGTTGCGCTTGATGAGAAATCCCACCACCCCACAAGCAAACAGAAATCCGCTGAGCAGCAGGTAATACGATAGCGGCACATACGAGGGAACCATCAGTCCGCCTTCCCCGCCGAATCCTCCGGCTTGCTGGCCAGAACCACGGCGCCCATAATCGCGATCAGGATCAACACGGATGTGACTTCAAAAGGCAACAGAAAGTCGTGAAATAGAAGCTGGGCGATATCCGTAGGATGCCCGGGCAGTGCGCCGAGCGCCACGGATTCGGTCCCGGAGTGCCGCAGCACCACCCACGCCATGAGTACGCTGCCGGTCAGCATTCCCGGCACGCCCAACAGAATCGCAACCCGGCTTCCGTTCGTGTGTTCTTCCTCGCCGGCGTTCAGCAGCATGATGACAAAGACGAACAGCACCATGATAGCGCCGGCATACACAATGACCTGCACCGCGGCAACAAATTCCGCGCCCAGCAGCAGATATTCACCGGCCAGCGCGGCCATCACGGCGATCAGCGATAGCGCGCTGTTGATGGGATGCCGCTGCGCCACCAGGTTGACAGCCCCGCCCACGCAAACCGCACCGAAAGCCAGAAATAGTATGAGATGCATCGATTAGTTCTCAGTTCCCAGTTCTTAGTTCTCAGAAAATACTCAGCTGCCGGCACTCTTGGGCCATGACCGAGAATTGAAAACAGAGAACTGAGAACTCGTTTTGTCACCAGGCGACCGCAATCGCCGTTGCCACCAGATTCGCGATCGCCAGAGGCAACAGAAACTTCCAGCCGAAAGCCATCAGCTGGTCGTAGCGGAAGCGTGGCAAAGTCCCCCGCACCCATATATAAAGAAAGAGAAAACAGAAAATCTTCGCGCCAAACCAGAACACCGGCAATAACGCTTCCAGCAACGGAGGCCCAAACAAGGGCCCGTGCCATCCCCCGAAAAATAGTAGCGTGGCCAGGCAAGCCACAGTAATCATGTTCGCGTATTCAGCCATGAAGAACATGGCAAACTTCATGGCACTGTATTCCGTGTGGTATCCCGCGACCAGTTCGGTTTCGGCCTCAGGCAGGTCAAACGGAATGCGATTGGTCTCCGCATAAGCGGCCATCAGGTAAATGAAGAAGCCGATGATCTGTCCATGAAAAATATTCCACCGCGGAATAAAACCCCAGAAATGTCCGCCCTGCGCATCGACGATAGCGCGCAGGCTGAAGCTGCCAGACTGGATCAAGACCCCGACCAGGGAGAGTCCCAGCGCGATTTCGTAGCTAACCATCTGCGCGCTCGCGCGCAGTCCGCCAAGCAAGGAGTACTTATTGTTCGACGACCAGCCTGCCAGCGCGACACCGTACACGCCCAGCGATGTAACGCCCAGAACCATGAGCAACCCGATGTTCACATCGGTGATCTGCAGCGGAATGCTGTATCCGAAAAGCGTTATCGAGTTGCCGAACGGGATCACCGCAATTGAAGTCAGTGCGAAGATCACGGCCATCAGCGGCGCCGCCAGAAATAGCGGCTTGTAGACGTGTGGTGGCGTCAGATCTTCCTTGAACAGGAACTTGATGCCATCAGCCGCAGGCTGCAGCAGTCCAAATGGCCCCACCCGCGTCGGACCCCAGCGGTTCTGCATGTGGCCCACCACTTTGCGTTCCAGCCAGACCGTATACGCGACCGCGGTGAGCAGCACGAGCAGCACAATCAGCGACTTGATCACCGACACGAGTATGAAAATGCCAACCGGCAATGCTTGTTCTCCAAATGCTGCGATTAGTCTGCCGCGACTTCAGCGGCCTTGACCTCGTGATTTTCCATCACCGACTTCAATGTTCGCGAATAACGTCCCAGAGTCCCGGAACTGAAAAGATCGTTATTTGCCGGAGCAATCGCTTCCCGCGAGTGCGCAACCGCAGGCCCGGCCTGGGTCAGCGACGTGTGCTCACTATTGCCCGCCAGCAGATTCATGCGAGACACGTCATAGCCCGGAACCAGCCGCTGAATTTCATCCAGAATCGCCGTGGGATCGAAGGGACTCATCTTTGGCTCCAGGCCGTGAGCCTCAAGCCACACCGCATGACGGTCGGCCTCACCCGACTGTGCTCCCCGCGACTGTCCCATGTCGGCATGCGTGCCACCCCCGAAAGGCACCAGCCTGCGCACGTCAAAGCCCATGGCGTCGGCGATGCGCACCATCATCTCGAAATCAGCCTTCGTGCCTGTAACTTCGCCGGCTTTCTTGACTAGCTGCAAGTCACCGCAAGTGTTGGTGAACGTGCCGGTCTTCTCGTAAGCATTTGCGGCCGGCAGCACCACATCGGCCATTACCGCAGTCTCGGTCAGGAACATGTCTTGCACCACGACGAAACTCTTCGAGAATGCGAATGGATCGATGTTCAAGCGGCCCACAGGATTCGAGCCCACAACATAAAGCGCCTTCAACTTGCCAGCTCTTCCGGCTTCAACCATGCCCGGCAGATCAAGGCCGGCAACCTGCGGGATTTCTCCCCACTCCTGATGGAACTGGCTGCTTCCATGGGTCGTGTGATATCCCGGGAGCAGATCGGGGTACAAGCCCATGTCGGCCGCTCCGCGCGAGTTCGCATAGTCCGCCAGGCAAACAAACTTTGCTCCGGAGATTCCGGAGCCAAACTTCACAACGCTGGCCAGGCTGTCTCCCCGGATCTCGGAACCGAAAACGATAATAAGATTCTGCTCGCCGCGAAGTTGGTCACGCAGCGCGATCCATGCGTCCCGGTTGGTGGATGGACTGAGGAGCACATCCGCAGCACCGTCATTACCGGCGAGAAATGCTGCGACTGGGCCTTCCGCCCCGGCGGGGATCTCCATGAACTTCATTGCCTGCCGTCGCAGCTTGATCTGTCTGGAATTGATCACATAGAGCCGCGCTCGATGCAGGCGCACGTTATTCCGAATCTGCCATGCCAGCAGCGGATGCTGCTCTGTAGGATCATTGCCAATCAGCAGAATGGCAGGCGCAGTAAAGACCTCCGCCATGCTGGCTGTAGCATCGGCTTTACCGCGAAGACCAGCCGCCAGAGCAGGGAAGTCTGCGGTGCGGTGATGATCCACATTGTTTGTCTTCAGGACGACGCGGGCGAACTTGGAAAGCAGGTAGGCTTCTTCGTTGGTGGTGCGAGTCGAACCCACCACGCCAATCGCCGCCCCGCCATCGCGGTCGCGAACCTCCGCGAACTTCTTCCCGAGCAGCTCGAACGCTTCTTCCCAGGTCGAAGGAGTCAGTTTTCCCTCTCGGCGAATCAACGGACGCGTGAGACGTTCCTCATGATTCGCAAAATCGAACGCGTAACGGCCTTTGATGCAGAGGAAATCACCGTTGGTACCGCTCTTGTCCCGGTTGTCACCGCGGACAATCTCCATACCCGTGTCCGCGCGGCGCACGCCCAGCGTAGTCTTGCACCCGTCGCCGCAGTGCGTGCAGATCGTGCCCACGTGCTTCATCTCCCACGGACGCGTCTTGTAGCGGTACGCGCCGGAAGTAAGCGCGCCTACCGGGCAGATGTCGATGCACATGCCGCATTCTTCGCACTCCAGGTGGTCCTCTTTATTGGGTGCGATAATCGAACTGACGCTTCGGTTCTGCACACCTAAGGCCCACACGTCCATGCCCTCGCCGCAAACCCGCACGCAGCGGTAGCAAAGGATGCATCGCGGCCGGTCGAAGAACACCACCGGCGACCATTGCTGCTCCTCTTTATGATTCTTCGCCTCCATGAACTTCGACTCGGCCGCCCCATACGTGAACGTCATGTCCTGCAGTTCGCACTCGCCGCCAGCGTCGCACACCGGACAATCCAGAGGATGATTCCCCAGCAGCATCTCCAGCATCGACTTGCGAGCCTGTTTGATTTCGTCGCTATCGGATGTGACGATCATGCCTTCGCTGATCACCGTGGTACACGCGGTCTGCAGCTTGGGCATCTTCTCGATCTTCACCAGGCACATCCGGCAGGCGCCCTGCAGCGAAAGATTGGGGTAGTAGCAAAACGAAGGCACTTCAATGCCCACGGTCTTGCAGGCCTCGATCAGCAGCGTCCCGGCGGGAGCTGTGACCTTCTTGCCGTCCACTGTGAGCGTTACGTCAGGCATATTTGAACGTGCAATTCGTAAAAGTTCTTCACCGCTTTACTAATCCAAACGCGAGCAAGGCCGAAATGATAATCAGAAACAGCCCTGATGAAACCAAAACAGCGCGCATGCCGAAGACTGTCTCCTTCGAAGGCGCTCTTTCCCTCACAGAGCCGTGCTGCGCGGATCTCCACAGCCCTTGGCCGATCAGACTGATCCCGAGGACTAGCGACACGATCGTTTCGACTAACCAAAGATTTGAACGCACAACGTCTCCGTGAACTGTTTCAATGCGCAAATACTGGAACTTCGTCCGCCGCGCCGGCCTTCTCATAAGGGCACGGCCTGCCTTCCAAATGATCCTCAAACTCTTTGCGGAACTTCTTCACGAACGCGATCGTCGGCATCGCCGCCGCATCGCCCAGCGGGCAAAACGTCCGCCCCAGCATGTTTTCCGCCAGGTATTGCATGTTGTCGATGTCTTTCCTCACGCCGCCGCCGGAATGAAAACGCAACAGCGTCTTCTTCAGCCAGTCCGTGCCCTCACGGCAAGGAATGCACCATCCACAACTTTCATGCTGGTAAAACTCCATGGTCCGCAGGGCAAACTTCACGATGCACTGTGCGTCATCGACGACCACCACGCCGCCGGAACCCAGCATCGAACCCGCTTTCGCCACGGAATCGAAATCCATATTGACATCGATCTCGTCGGCGGTGAGGCAGGGACAAGAAGCTCCGCCCGGCACCACCGCTTTCAGTCCGCGTCCGTTGGGAATCCCGCCGCCAACTTCATAAATCATCTTCTTCAGGTTGTAGCCCATCGGCAGTTCGTAAACGCCGGGCCGGGCGATATTGCCGCTAAGGCAAAACAACCGCGTGCCACCGTTCTTCGGCGGACCAAGGTTGGCAAACCATTCTGCCCCGCCAAGAATAATGTGGGGCACGCTGGCCAGCGTCTCCGCATTATTAATAACCGTAGGACCGCCCCACAGCCCCACAACGGCGGGGAACGGAGGCCGGATTCGTGGGATCCCGCGCTTGCCCTCCAGCGATTCCATCAGCGCCGATTCCTCGCCCACTTCATACGCCCCCGCGCCACCATGCCAGTAAACGTCAAAGTCGCGCCCGCTGCCGAAAATGTTCTTGCCTAGGAAACCCCTGGCGTAGGCGTCGCGGATCGCCTTCTGCATGATGTTCAACAAATAGCGATATTCACCGCGGATATAAATGTAGCCGCTGCTCGCACCCACCGCGAGCCCCGCAATCATCACGCCTTCGATCACGGAATGCGGATCGTGCTCGAAGATCAGCCGGTCTTTGCAGGTTCCGGGCTCGCTCTCATCGCCATTGCACAGCACATACTTCGGCTTGGCCGATTGCTTGGGCACGAACGACCACTTCATCCCAGTCGAGAACCCAGCCCCGCCGCGTCCCCGCAGGCCTGAATTCTTAACCTCATTAACAATGGCATCCGCCCCCATTCCCAGCGCCTTCTGCACGGCCTTATAGCCGTCCAGTTCGAGATAACGGTCAAGGTTGACCGCTCCCAGCCCAAAGCGCCGGGAGACGACCTTTACCTCGTCGGGATGGGAAACCAGTGATGCCATTGAGTGATTTTGTGATTGAGTCATTGCGCGATTGAAAGGTCGTTCGCTTCCACAGCCGCTAATTCCGGTTGCCTTTCATTCGCACAATCACCCGATCGCAGAATCGCTAAGTTTTCTTGTACTCGTCCAAAATCGCATCCATCTTGTCAACCGTTAGGTTTTCGTGAAAATCGTAGTTCACCTGCGCCGCGGGAGCCCAGCTGCACGCTCCTATGCATTCCACCTCTTCCAGCGTAAACAAGCCGTCGGGCGTAGTTCCCTTATGTCCGACACCCAGCTTCTTAGCGCAGTGTTGCAGGATTTCCTCACCTCCGCGAACCAGGCAACTGATGTTGGTGCAGACCTGCACGTTGAACTTGCCCCGCGGCTTCGTCGTCAGCATTGAGTAATAGCTGATCACGTTGTGCACTTCGAGTTCCGTCAGATCAAGTCGTCCCGCAAGTTCCACAACCACTTCGTCGGACAGAAATCCGATTTCATCCTGCGCATAGAGCAAAGTCGGCACCAGCGCCGACCGCTTCGTCGGGTAGTGCGTCAGCATCTCCGTAAACCGCCCCTCGAATTCGTCAGAAAACCTCATCGATCGATCTCTCCCAGCACAATATCAATCGATCCGATAGCCGCCACCACATCCGCCAGCAGCCCCCCTTCGCACATCTTCGGCAAAGTCTGCAAGTTCGCAAAGCAGGCCGCCCGCATGTGTACGCGATAGGGTTTAGCTGTTCCATCGCTCACAATGTAGTAGCCCATCTCGCCCCGCGGCGATTCCACGGCCTGATACACCTCGCCCGCCGGCACCGCGAATCCTTCAGTAATGATCTTGAAGTGGTAGATGAGCGCTTCCATCTGCGTCTTCATCTTTTCCCGGTCCGGAAGCACCACGCCCGGAGCGTCGGCTTTGACTGGACCCTCCGGCATGCCGTCCAGAGCCTGCCTCACGATCTCGATCGATTCGCGCAGCTCCCGCACCCGGCACATATAGCGCGCGAAGACATCGCCCTCCTGTGCCACCGGAACCTTGAACTTGAAATTCTCATAGCCTGAGTAAGGCATATCGCGGCGCAGATCGAAGTCCACACCGCTGCCGCGCAACGTGGGCCCGGTCGCGCCCAGGGCGATAGCATCTTCAGCGGTAATTCTAGCTACGCCCTTGGTCCGCATCATCCAGATCGGGTTTCCCGTAAGCAGGTTTTCGTACTCATCCACCTTCTCCGGAAAGCGCCCCGCGAATTCGCGAACCCGCTCAAAGAATCCCAGAGGCGGTTCCAGCGCAATCCCGCCTACCCGAAAGTACGAGGTCATCATGCGCTGTCCGCTGGCCATCTCGAATATCCGCAGGATGTCTTCCCGCTCGCGGAAGCAATACAGAAACACCGTCATCGCCCCGATATCGAGCGCATGCGTCCCCAACCACACCAGATGCGAGTTGATCCGCGTCAACTCGTTCAGCAACACCCGCAGCCACTGCGCCTTCGGCGGAATCTCCAGCCCCAGCAGCTTTTCCACCGCCAGCACATAGCACAGGTTGTTGGTCATGGGACAGAGATAGTCAATGCGGTCGGTCAGCGGCACCACTTGCTGATAAAACTTGGCCTCGCAAGTCTTTTCGATCCCGGTGTGCAGGAAGCCGATGTCCGGCATGATCCGCACCACGGTCTCGCCATCGATCTCCAGCAGCACCCGCAGCACCCCGTGCGTCGAAGGATGCTGCGGCCCCATGTTCAGGATCATGGTGCGATCCTGGCCGGGTTCAAGCACAGGTGTGGGCGCGAGGTGAGCCATAACCTAGCCTAGCGGTAGCCCTCCACCGGATAGTCTTTCCGCAGCGGATGACCTTCCCAGTCCTCGGGCATCAGGATGCGCCGCATATAAGGATGCCCGGTAAAGCGAATCCCAAACAAATCAAACACTTCGCGTTCAAAATAATTAGCTCCGGGCCATAATGAAGTCAGCGACTCCACCGCCGGGCTCGCACTGTCCAGCCGAACTTTCAGCCGTACTCGTTCCTTCTTGGGAATCGACAGCAAGTGGTAGATCACTTCAAACCGAGGCTCCGCCGGATACCAATCCACGCAAGTCACGTCAGAAAGGAAGTTAAAGGCGCACTCCGCATCGTCGCGCAACACCGCGCAGGCCTCGCGGATGTTCCCCCGATCCACGCAGATCGTCATTTCCTCGCGGTCAAACTTTACTTCCACCACGGCCGCCCGATTCCACGCCAGCAGCCGCGCCACCGCCGGATGCCCCTTCAGTTGCTCCAGATCAGTGATCGCGGGGACCAAAGGCACTAACGTTCTCCTCGCCGGACAGTAGATCGCGCGACGGTCGGACCCCAGTCCAGAACGCCCTTCTTCCACACATAAAAGAAGCCAACCAGAACAATGCCGATGTAGACGAACATCTCCCCCAAACCGAAGTGCTTCAGATCGTGCAGAATCACCGCCCACGGATACAGGAACACAGCCTCTACGTCAAACAGAATGAACAGCATAGCCACCAGGTAGAACTTCACTGAGAAGCGTCCGCGGGAGTCGCCCACCGGAGTCATTCCGCATTCATAGGCGGAAAGCTTGGCCCGCGTAGGCTTACGCTCCCCGATCAGCCAGGAAAGCGTGATAATGGCTGTCGCAATCCCGCCCGCCAGCAGAACATGGATCAGAAACGGCAGGTAGCCAGCGAAATAATTGTCGGGCATAGGACAGGCTATATATAATTCGCGCCAAGCTTTGCTTAAACGTTCTAGATTAGGTGCTGGCCAGCGGGAGTGTCAAGGGAACGCGCCAACAATTTGGCGATTGCCCGATCGGATAGTTTGGTAATTGAAAATCCAAACAAAATAGCCCCGCAAAGCTTGTAAGACGTTGTAAGCTCAACAGGAAGACGGTTGCGGTTTTCAATTACCCAATTGCCCAAGTACCCGTTTACAAATTCCTTATGATTTTCGGCTTCAACACCGACGTGAAACACGGCGACACCATCTACCACGTGCAAAGCGAAGCACGCGAGAGCGAAAAACTGCTTCAAACCCAGGTGTTCGTGCGCGGAAGGTGCGTCGGCAAGAGGGCGATCTCCTATGCCACGTCGGCCACCCAGGCCGGTTTCGGCGACCCCCAGAAAGAGCAGCAACTCCGCGACCAGCACCGCCTCGTGCTCGAAGCGATCCGGGAAGGAAAGTTGGAGACCGTCCTCGACCGCGCCGAAATCGATACCTTGGCCGGCATCAAGGAACTCGACGTCCACTGGGAGAACGCGGCCTCGGTTCACGCCAATCGCAATCTGACCATGCAATTGCGCGTGACCGAAGGCGGTGCCGCGGTCCCCAGCGCTCGCCTCACCTTTCGCTTTGCCCGCCCGGACGCCGCACCGTTCTACACCCAGGCCATCACCGATGCTGCGGGTGGCGCCGAGATTTCCGTCGAGGTCGACGAATCCGCCCTGTCCGATTCCTCCATCATGGTGCAAGCCAACCACGATGGCCGCACCGTGACCCGCAAATTCGCCTTGCGCAAGGCCGACTAAATCGGGTAGTGGGTCAACTTGAGCATTTGTGCTTTGTACTTTGTACCTTGTCATTCCGCCGCCCAGTTTTATCCCGCGAGGAATCTGCTCTTGCCCCTCGCGGTCTGTCCTTTGCCGTTAGAGTCTTTCTTCCCCGTACTTTCCTTGTAATTAGTCGTTCTCCCGGCCCAGAAGTGGGTTAAAATCTCCCAGCCCCAAACTTCGGGTCATAAACGGAGGTTCGGGCTGGAGGGCGGTATGAAGTCACGCACGTTCCTGTTAGTTGTAATGGCACTGGCGTCGCTCTCTTTCTCGGCGTGCAGCAGCAATAGCTCCCCGACCACCACCACGCCCCCGCCGCCTGCAACCACCTACACCATCGCCGGCACCGTCTCCGGCCTCACCGGCACGGGACTTGTCTTGCAGGATAACGGCGGCGACAACCTCGCGGTCAGCGCCAGCGGACCTTTCACCTTCGCCACTCCCATCGCCACCGGCGGCGCCTATGCCGTTACCGTCCTCACCCAGCCTTCCACCCCGGCCCAGACCTGCACCGTAACCGCCGGCACTGGAACCGCCACCGCCAACGTCACCACCGTCCAGGTGTCCTGCGGCACGGGCAACATCGGCGGCACCGTTTCCGGTCTTTCCGGCCAAGGCCTAGTCTTGCAGAACAACGGCGCCAACAATCTCGCGGTAACCGTGGATGGTAGCTTCACCTTTACTACCTCCATCGCCATCGGCGGCGCTTACGACGTCACCGTTCTCACCCAGCCTTCCACCCCAGGGCAGACTTGCATGGTGACAAATGGCAGCGGAACCGCCGGCGCCAGTGTCACAAATGTTCTGGTCGCCTGCACCTATACCCAAACCCTCGAATGGGGTTGGGAAAGTGGCAATGAAGGCTCCGGCGTCAACGGAATCTACGGAACTCTGGGCACAGCCGCACCGGGCAACGCTCCCGGCGGGCGAGATGGCGCCATTAGTTGGACCGACGCCACCGGAAACCGCTGGCTCTTCGGGGGCTATGGTTTTGACTCGGTCGGGACCCTCGGTGTACTGAACGACCTATGGAAGTATAGTGCGAACGAATGGACCTGGATGAGCGGGTCAGACGTGTCCGGCGCCCCTGGGATGTACGGAACTCTCGGGGTGGCTGCCCCCGCTAACGTCCCAGGGGCGCGAGCCAATCCCGTTAGTTGGACCGACGCTTCCGGAAATTTTTGGCTCTTCGGTGGTTATCAGGGAGATTGGCTCAACGATCTGTGGATGTATAGCGCCACCTCGGGTGAATGGACGTGGATGGGCGGGGCTGAGACTACGGACGCATACGGTATGTACGGGACAGAGGGGACGGCAGCCCCCGCCAACGTTCCCGGAGCGCGATGGCAGGCGGTTAGTTGGACCGATGCTACCGGAAATTTCTGGCTCTTCGGTGGGGACGGCTACGACGGGACCGAGACAGACGAAGTCGGAGCTCTCAACGATCTGTGGGAGTACAGCACCACCTCGGGTGAATGGACGTGGATGGGCGGGGCGAGCACTGCCGGCCAGTCGGGCACGTACGGGACTCAGGGGACGGCCTCTGTCAGCAACATTCCCGGGGGCCGATACGGTTTCGTTGGTTGGATCGATCCAACCGGAAATTTATGGCTCCTCGGGGGAAACGGTTACGACTCGACCGGCGCACAGGGCCTTCTGAACGACCTGTGGCAGTACAACGCAGGCCAATGGACGTGGGTGAGCGGCTCGAACCTGGTCGGCCAGGCTGGGACGTATGGAACTCTCGGGACGGCTGCCCCCGGCAATGTCCCCGGAGCGCGCTCCAGTCCTGCTGCTTGGACCGATGCGGCCGGAAATCTCTGGCTCTTTGGTGGAAGCGGCTACGACACCAGCGCCGTAACCGCCGGCTACCTCAATGACCTGTGGGAGTACAGCGCCGGTCAATGGGCGTGGACGGGCGGTTCGAACCAGACCAACCAGACAGGGGTGGACGGGACCGAGGGAACAGCCTCTCCCGGCAACATTCCCGGCGGGCGGGATGGCGCCGTGGTTTGGACCGACTCATCCGGAAACTTTTGGCTCTTTGGCGGAGATGGCTACGACGGGGGCGGAGACCTCGGTTTCCTCAGCGACCTGTGGGAGTATCAGCGCTAAATCAGTGCTTGAGTCCGAGATCGCAGTCCGCCACGGGTTGATTCGGATGTTCGGCTGGAGGATGGCTTGAAGTCACGCACGCTCCTGTTAATAGTAACTGCACTCGCGTCGCTCTCTTTCTCGGCGTGCAGCAGCAACAGCACGCCGTCCACCACCACGCCTCCGCCGGCTGCAACCACCTATACCATCGGCGGCACCGTCTCGGGCCTTACAGGCACGGGGCTTGTCTTGCAGGATAACGGTGGCGACAACCTCGCGGTCACCGCCAACGGTGCCTTTACCTTCGCCACGCCCATCGCCAGCGGCGGCGCCTATGCGGTCACAGTTCTTACCCAACCTTCCACTCCGGCGCAGAACTGCGCGGTAACAAGCGGCAGCGGAACCGCCGCCGCCAACGTCACAAATGTTCAGGTCGCCTGCACCGTCGTCCCGCCCACATGGACCTGGGTGGGTGGCGCCAATGTTCCTAATCAGCTTGGAACCTATGGAACTCAAGGGGTGGCTGCTCCCACCAACGTTCCAGGATCGCGTGACTCTGCCATTAGTTGGACCGATGCCTCCGGAAACTTCTGGCTCTTCGGAGGGGATTCCGCAACCGCGGGCATCTTCAATGACCTCTGGGAGTACGGCTCGGGCCAATGGAAGTGGGTGAGCGGGTCGGATGTTGCGAACCAATCAGGGACCTACGGGACTCTTGGAACAGCCGCTCCCGGCAACGTTCCCGGCGCGCGATTCTCTGCCGTTACCTGGATCGATAGCTCCGGAACTCTCTGGCTTTTCGGTGGCTATGGTCTCGATTCAACCGGGAGCGGGATCGCGGGAGCCCTCAATGACCTCTGGAAATACAGCGCGGGCGAATGGACGTGGGTGAGCGGGTCGGATGTTACGAACCAATCAGGGATCTACGGTACTCTGGGGACGGCTGCTCCCGGCAACATTCCAGGAGGTCGGCAGAGTGCGGTTAGTTGGATCGATGCATCCGGAACTTTCTGGCTCTTCGGGGGAAATGGTTACGACTCTACCGGAACGGCTGGCTTCCTCAACGATCTGTGGAAATACAGCGCCGGAGAATGGACCTGGATAAACGGGTCGAACCTGGTCCTTCAGGATGGGATATACGGGACCGAGGGCTTGGCCGCGCCCAGCAATGTTCCTGGGGCACGAACCTCTTCCATGGGCTGGATGGATCTCTCCGGGAATTTCTGGCTATTCGGTGGCTATGGTGTGGACTCGACCGGAGCGAGGGGGTCACTCAACGACCTGTGGAAGTACAGCGCGGGCGAATGGACATGGATCAATGGGTCGAATGGTGCCGGCCAGGCCGGAGTGTATGGCACTGAGGGGATACCTGCACCGGGCAACGTTCCCACTGCGCGAAACGCCGGCGTCAGTTGGACCGATGCGACCGGAAATTTCTGGCTCTTCGGAGGAAGCATTTACGCCCTGAGCACGGAAGGCGGCTACCTTGACGACTTGTGGAAGTACAGCGCGGGCCAATGGACGTGGATGGGCGGGTCACAGGCCATCGACCAACCGCCGATTTATGGAACTCAAGGCGTAGCCTCACCCAGCAACATTCCCGGCGGACGCTTCAGTCCCGCCAACTGGATCGATTCGTCCGGAAATCTCTGGCTCTTCGGAGGGAACGACCTCGATAATGCCACAGGAGGCGAGCTCAATGACTTGTGGAGCGCGACCCCGAACTAGGCGCTGCGTTCTGAGATTGCCGTTCGCCACGCGCTGCTACACTGAAGTTTGAGCCGGCATATCTGTCACCTGCGATGAAGCTGCACATCAACGGAGAAGAAAGCACCGTCCCAGCCACGCCCGACGGCGGTCCCTTCACCCTCGCAGCTCTCATCGAATCCATGGAAATGAAGCCCGATCGCGTCGCCGTGGAACTCAACCGCGACGTCGTGCCCCGTGACCGCTGGCCGCAGACCCTACTGCAAGACGGAGATCGCCTCGAAATCGTCCATTTCGTCGGCGGCGGTTGCTCCCCCTTTTCCACCCCGCATTCATCTAGTTAACCCTCCTCTCGCGAATCTCCTGTTGACACGCACCAACCCGCGTCTAGAATGTTTCAAACATTTGACTAGTAGAATGTTTCAAACTAAACGGGGGAGAATGCAGGACCGCTTTTCATCGCAAGAGGTGATCGCTCTGACCGGGATCACCGCCCGCCAGCTCCAGTGGTGGGACGAGCGCGGCGTGGTCAAGCCGCAGCGCGAAGGGCATCGCCGTCTCTATTCCATGCAAAACCTCACCGAAATGGCCGTGATCTGTGAGTTGCGGCGCAAGGGCTTCTCGCTGCAGGGAGTGCGAAAGGTCATGCGTTTCTTGCAGCGCGAGTTCGGCAAAGGTCTCGCGGAAATTGTCGGCCGCAACTCCGATGTTCACCTGCTGACCGATGGCAAGCGTCTCTACCTGGAAACTTCAGCCCGTCAGATTGTGGACATCTTGAAGAATTCGAGTCAGCCCATTTTGGGTATTTGTCTCAGCGACGCGGTGCGCCAGGTGCGGGCCGAGGTCGTCGCCAGGAAAGTGAGTACCTCCGTAACATCGCCGGCAGAGCGTCGGCGTGCTAGAAAAGTCTCGTAAGGCAAAAGGTTTCGGTCGAGGCATCAGGTTTACAGGAGGAGTGCATGGTCGGCGAACTGGACATTCTTAACCAATGGATTCCCGAACAGATGCAGCCCGGAACAATCTTCGTTCTCGAAAACGCCGGCGAAGTCGGCGAGAAGGAAGATCCCTACTGGGCCGTGCTGGCTTGCCCGTCCTGCGGCATGCTGGGCTTGATAACGCGCCGCCAGATCAACGGCTTGATCCCGGTCATCTGCGGCTCGGAGCAATGCTCGGCGCAGTTTTTCATCCGTGAGGCAGAAGTCGTCGTGCGCAAGCCGTTCTAGAAACACTCAAGGCCGCGCCCTGCGGCCCTCAGTTCTTGGTTTTCCCTGCCTGCACCCCGCTTAACTCCACCGGGACCTGGTCGACGATTTCGATGCCGAAACCTTCGAGCGCGGCTACGCGTTTAGGACGGTTCGTCAGCAGGCGGATGCGCCGGAGGTTCAGGTCGGAAAGGATCTGGGCGCCGATTCCGATTTCGCGCTGCGTCTGGCGTTCCGTCTCGAGCAGCGCGGGCATCTTCCGGCCGCGATGGAAGCTAAGCGCAGTTCGCTCGCCGACTTTTTCCACGGAAAAGCCCTTGGAGGTCTGATGTAAATAAATAAGAGCGCCGCGTCCTTCCTGGGCGATGCGGCGGAGCGAGCCTTCGAGCGTGGCGTGGCACTCGCAGCTGGTCGAGCCAAACACGTCGCCCATCAGGCAGTGGGCGTGCATGCGCACCAGCACTGGCGCGTCCCTATTGTCATCTTTGCTCCCGATGTCACCGCGAGGCATTTCCCCTCTTGGCATTTCCCCCTTAATCAGCGCCACATGCGATTCTCCGCCATCGATCTCGCTCTCATAAGCAATGAGGCGGAACTCGCCGAAGCGTGTTGCCACCATGGCTTCGCCGACGCGATGCACGTAGCGTTCATGGGCCATGCGGTAGCGGATCAACTCGGCGACGGTGAGCATCTTCATGCCATGCTGGTTGCAGAACTCGATCAGGTCTGGGACGCGGGCCATGGTGCCATCGTCCTTCATGATTTCGCAGATGATGCCGGCAGGAACCATTCCCGCGAGCCGCGCCAGATCGACCGAGGCCTCGGTCTGTCCGGCGCGCACCAGCACTCCGCCTTTGCGGGCGCGAAGAGGGAAGACGTGGCCGGGGCGCGCCAAGTCTGACGCTTTGGTGGCGGGGTCGATCGCTACCTGGATGGTGCGCGCGCGATCGTAGGCCGAGATGCCGGTGGTCACGCCCACGCGCGCGTCGATCGCCTCGCAGAAGGCAGTGCCATATTGCGAAGTGTTCTCGGCGGTCATGGGGCCGATGCGGAGGTGGTCGAGGCGCTCCTCGGTCATGGTAAGGCAGACCAGGCCGCGGCCATGCTTGGCCATGAAGTTGATGGCTTCGGGCGTGACCTTCTCGGCGGCGAGGGTGATGTCACCCTCGTTCTCGCGGTCTTCGTCATCGACCACAACGATCATGCGGCCGGCGCGGATCTCCTCGATGGCGGTGGGAACGTCGGCAAAGGATTGGTGACTCATGATGAGGCGATTGTAGCAAAGCTGGTTTATGAGTTGGTTAACCGCGCTCTGGTCCAGAAGTCTATTTGACATCAGCCTGGGCAAGCACGTAAAATAGTGCTGCACTGGAATGCGTGCTATATGAAAACGAACATTACACTCAAATTGGACTCCGATCTCTTGCGCGAGGCTCGCATTCTCGCCGCCGAAGAGGATACCTCGATCAGTGCGATGCTCGCGGCACGACTCGAGCAGATCGTGCGCCATCGCCAGACCTACGCTCGGGCGCGCAAGCGTGCCCTGACGCGGTTGCGTGAAGGGATGGACCTTCGTTGGACTCCTCCTCGCTCGCGAGATGAGATTCATGAACGCTGAACGCCAGCAGCGAAAAGCCGCGTTCCTCCAGAGACAAAACCGAGGTCGAGGCGGAAATGCCTGACAAGTGTTTCGTAGACACCAACATTCTGATCTACGCCCACGACCGTTCGGCGGGGGTCAAGCACGAACGGGCTCGCGAGTTGATCGAGAAATTGTGGACAAACGGGCAGGGCGTCTTGAGCACACAAGTCTTGCAGGAGTTTTGCGTCAATCTGCGCCGCAAGGTGGCACGTCCCTTGGCCGTGGACGAAATCCGCCGCCTGGTCAATGACTATATGAGTTGGGAGATCGTGTTGAACTCCGCCGAGGCAGTCATTCAGGCTCTCGATATCGAAATACGCCATAAGACCTCCTTTTGGGATGCCCTCATTCTGCAAGCGGCCGAGCAGTCGGGTGCGGCAGTTCTCTACTCCGAGGACCTGGCAGCCAGGCAGAGCTACGGCACGGTCCGCGTCGTGAATCCGCTCGTGGAGTAGAGGTTGACCGCACCTATTTTTCTTCGCTGCGTCAATAGGTTCTCTCCTTTTCGTTTGGTGGCGGGTGGGATTCTGTCGGCGCTTGCGGATTTGTTCTGAGCGAATTTCCGCAGCCCCAGTCCGATCCTGTGACATCTGACCTTGCGCTCCGCTAGAAGGTAGCCGATCATCGTCAAGGCGGAGGCGGTATGGTTCTGCGCAGTGGCCCAACGCATAAGTCGTTTGAGCGCAAGATTTTACCCCTAAGCCGTTGAGCCCCTAGGATTACTTTTGATTTTTCCCCTAACGCGATGATTCCAATATATCGGGGGGGAGGGGGTATACCCGATGTTCCCAAATCGGAATCACTCGACGAAGCCTGAAAACCTTGCCAAATCATCGTCCCCGAAACAATATTCGCAGCCGAAATCCACAGGGCTGAAGCCCTGCTCTTCATTGTGTGCGCGTTACGCGGCGCGGAAGCGCGATGAGTTTTAGAGGGCTTAAGCGGCACGACTGAAGTCGTGCCCTTCCCGAGCGTCCGCACGAGCAGTGGCGGGTCGATGTCCTGAAATGCCCCGAAATGTCCTGTGTTGTCCCTTGCTGGGGTGAGCTAAAGCCCTTTAGTCTACATCCCGATTTCGCGGCCAGAGGCCATCTTGCTGGCAGGCAGTGCTTCGTTTCTTTGAAGCCAAACGGCCGAGGCGAAGCGCCACAGGGGGCTAGTTCGTTGCACCTTCCGCGAGCCTCCCATCTCATGGAGAGCTCTAATTCCGACATCCCTATTTACGAGAAGTGTTGAGGAGGATTTCAATGAACCAGATTTCAATGAACCAGATTTCACTGAACCAGATCTCACTAAAACAAGATCGGCAAACGACCCGATCACGATCATTATCATCATCATTATCATTGCGAGCGTTGCTTGGGTTCGCGGTGCTGACGATTGCGCTGACCGCGACGGCGATCCCGGCGCACGCCCAAAGCTGCACCGACAGCTGGACCGGAGCCGGAGCAGACGGTCTATGGAGCGACGGATTGAATTGGTCGGATGGTTCGGAGCCGGGATCGAGTGACAACGTCTGCATTCAGACGGCGGGAGCGGCAGTTCTGTTGGACGTGGGCGACGGGATAAACGGCCTCACCATCGGCAGCGGCGACAGCCTGACGATTCCCAATGTAACGAACGCAAGTCCTGGCCTCAACATCAGTGGCTCCTCAGTCACGAACGGCGGCCAAATTATCTTGTCCGCTCCAGTGTCGTTTGGCACAACGTCTTTGTCGTTCTCATCCAGCGGAACGGTGACCCTATCCGGGCTCGGAACGATTAGCCTGCAGGCCAACTCCTTCGGCGGTGACTCGATCGGAGGCAGTGCGACGCTGTTGAATCAGTCGACGATCGAGGGCGCCGGCGGCATCGACATGACACTCAACAATGCCAGTACCGGCGTGATCAACGCCAACGAACCCGGAGTTCAACTCGTTGTGGGACGCAACCAGAACCAGGGCGCCTCAACCAATACCGGCCTGATGGAAGCCACCAATGGCGGCCAGCTCGCGATGGGGAGCCTCACGCTGAACAACGTTGGCGGGACAATTAAG